>Ga0208277_1000832_pt1 | contig 18208 bp, 10 predicted proteins | sample ETNtaG_5_FD_185782 | JGI IMG/M metagenome (GOLD analysis project Ga0208277, IMG submission 185782) | Marine microbial and viral communities from oxygen minimum zone, Eastern Pacific Ocean - ETNP201406SV205 (SPAdes) (version 2) | ecosystem: Environmental > Aquatic > Marine > Oceanic ...
ACCACCATCTTGAGCTACTGAAGCAAAATCAGTCATTATCTCTACATCATATACTCCTGATGGGAAGTTGTTAGGTGCTATAATTGAAAAGTTGTAACTACCCGTGCTGTTATTCAGCATACCCTGCCCTAGTTCAATCGTTCCAACTGGTGTTACGAATTGTGCAAATACCACTGAATCGTTACCTAGAACTGCACCGCCATGAACTGCATCTGTAAAATCACCCACAATCCAAGTAGTATTTCCAAGATAAGTCCAGTCATCAATAATTGACACTGTGATGTCAACTGTACCCATTATGCGTAAGAACGAACTATTGGTCGATGCCATGAAGTATTCATTTCCAGCGAAAGACATGTCGAACGTATAATCTCCTGCAAAGAGATTAGCATCTGTTGAGAAGGTAGGAGAGATTGTGCTAGAGTCAGGATCTGTAGTAGTGTTCACCGTTGAACCATTGAAATCAAAGGTAAAGGTTCCAGTAAGATTTAGATCAAATGAACCACCTAAATGGTCTTTTACTACTACGATGATTCCAACATCTGCACCTCTTAATTGTGGTAATGCCTGCAGTTCAAAGAATAACTTTCCTTGCAAGAACCAATCTGTTCCAGATGTGTTTAACGAATCTGTAGCTTCAAGACTGTCGGGGTAGAAAACTAATTCCAATTCAACATCTCCTGCCTTCACAGTGGTATTGTTGAGATCTAGGAGATGGGTAATCGAGAAAGCGCCATTTACTGATTTATTGAACAACTCAACAAAGGTTCCTCCGCCATTCAGTTCTCGCATTCCGAATGAAAGATTTCCTGAAAGTGCCGACGGAGTTGCTCCAAAAGATTGTGCTGTACCATTGATGTAAACTAACTGATCAATTTGCATTATCGAATTATCAACACCCGGTCCTTCGATAACGGCCGTTAAATTAGGAGCATCTCTGATATCCATGGTAATTGTGTGGGTTGTAGGACGCAAGTGGAATTGAGGCCCACCTATGGCTAGTGAAGTATCTTGCCAGCCACTGAAACCAAGTGTCGCCGAAATATTTGTCTTAACTTCCAATTCATCTAATGTGACATTGATTGACCAAACTCCATCAGAACCAACAAGTCCAGAAAGATTAGTTGCACCGTCTTCAGAAGATGTGAAATCTAACCAAACATTCAATTCGCCAAGACTATTTGCACCTGCTGTTTCATTATTGGCAAATAGTAACTTTCCAGTCAGCACTGTAGTAGAACCTGCCCCAAGTATAGGGCTATCTACAGGCCCAGGTTCACTGTGAGACAAGTTGGAGTCGTCAGTCATGTTAATGAAAACACCTAAATCGATACCGTCGTGTGAGACATAGCCACTTTGTAGATGTTCGATCACTATGCTTGCATAACCTGGTTGCACAGGAGATAATAACGAACCATTAATCGTGAAGTTACCATTCGAATCTGTTGAAATTTCCCCGAACTGGTTTCCACCGATTGCTGCGCTACCTGGGACATTAACAGCATCACCTGCGCTTACTACAAATCCACGAACCCAGATATCTGGAATTGCTGTAGCATTCTCTGTGTATTGTAAAGTTCCAGTGACTACTACTTCTGCTATACCTCCACGGTCATAAGTTGTAGGAGACCATGTCAAATTGACTACTTCGATTTCCTCTGGTTCTGGGCATGCATCAAATGGCACCCATCCTAAGTCGTCGCCGCCACTTCCAGCATTCATCTCAAGACGAACTTCACCCCATTGTCCTATATTGCCACCGTATACCTCGTAACCATTTCCAGTCCATGAACCATCGCGATAACCAGTGACAAACCTAGCAGGTAATCCTGCAGTTCGCGCCATTGTTACGAAAACTGTAGTGAATTCCGAACATGTTCCCTCATTGGCAACACTCAGTAATTCAAATGAAATGTCCGAACCTAGGTCAATACCGCTACCGTTGTAATTTCTCTTGAAGTCATAAGATGCATTTCCATCTCTGAGGAAGGTTGCGATTGCTTCAGCCTTTGAGTATGCGTCTGTGGCTCCAGCGGAACTTATCACATCGTTTGTAATATTCATAACCATTGATTCTGGCATACTAGAATTTGAGAACTCCGGAGGCAAAGTTAGCTCATAAGAAGAATTTGTACCTGCAATAGTGTTAGCAGAAATTGTATCCCAATCATACCAATATTCGTATTGTTCTACCCAGATCGAGTCTAAAACCCCTGTATCCATCTGATATGTGTGCGTATCATTTGTCCTAGAAACTGCTACTTGAGCATCCGACCAAAACGTGATATTGTATTGATATGCAGGTAGAGGAATAACTCCAGAAGATAGAGGATTTGAGAATGCGATATTCCATGCAACTGTATCATTTGCATAATTTGAACTTGCCAAATGTGTGTTATTTGTGTAAGGAATTGTGATGTCTTCAGCAGGGTGCAAGTCGGTTTCTATTCCGTATGCAGCGCCTGTATAGAAATCATAAGTGTGTAATCTCCAAAGATGTTGGCGGTTGAGATCAACTACGCCGCTAGTGTTGTTAGCCCAGAAAATAACTTCATTCTGCACTATATCATCTGAAGGATCGAATGGGTCAAATGGAGCACCAACGCAATTAGTGAACCAGAATTGTTGAGGACATTCATCTCCATCCATCATTCCCCCGCCATCTGTATCAGGGTTTCTCCAGTCGGTCCCGGTTTGGTTTTCGGTTGCATCAGGGATTCCATCGCCGTCGAAATCATCAGGCAAAACATCGTCAGTTGGATCACTTTCAGGATTTGAAGAATCGAAATACTCTTGCTTATCATTGACACCACCTGAGTCAGTATCGAAGTTGTTTTCATCTGTAATCCAAATATCTTGGCTTCCATTTGTAATTCCAATCCATGAATTATCACAACCAGTAGTGCTTTCGAAATAATTATTCAATCCATCCCCATCATCATCAAGAGTATTGTCACAAGGTTCTAACGGATCAGTACCGACATTTACCTCATCGAAATCATTGACTCCGTCCGAGTCAGAATCGGCGAGAGTTGGGTTTGAGAAGTAGCCAAATACCCCCAATGTCTCCTCCCAATCCGCCAGTCCATCTCCATCGGAGTCTGAATAATCATCATCACAGTATGTAGGGAACGAACCACCTGAAACATCATGACACCAAGAGTTGTTACGGCTTTCGACATCAGTAACTCCAGCTGGAGGTTGAACAAATACACCTTGCAGCACCCCGTTTACTTCACCACCATATGAGAATTGAGTATATACTCCCGAATTATTGTAGTAAGCAATTCCTCCAATTGGACTGAACCCTGAGCCACTTGCAACAGTTAATTGACTTGAACCTGAACTGTATGAAACAACTGTAGTTGTAAATTGAATCAATGAGTCACAAGGATCTGTACCGTGCGATGCGTTAGCCTCGTCTCCATCATTAACTCCGCCGAAATCCGTATCGGCTACATTCCATAGTGTACAAGACAAATTTTCTTGCCAGTTCTCGAGACCGTCATTATCGAAGTCTCCTGAATCCTCACGTCTAGTAGGGTCAGTTTCATTGGCATCTACTATCCCATTTCCATTTGTATCTTCGTCACCATCATCGAAAGCATCGTCATCCGTATTGTTATCACGAGGGTCGCTGGCTTGTGGAGGGACTCCATATTGGCCATTTACTTCGACTCCATCGTTTATTCCATCACCATCAGTATCAACATTTGTAGGGTCAGTAAGTAAGGTCAAAGCCTCATGAGAGTCATTTAATCCATCATTATCGGTATCGGGGTCAAGAGGTAAAGTGGATGTAACACCATCTGTTTCTGCAGTAAGTGTTGCACAGCCACCTGGACCGATTCCTAAGTGAGGAGAACATGGTGTAGTAGTTTCAGTGAATGAACCACTTGGCCCTGGCCTGTAACAAGGCTGTCCACCACAGGTTGTGGTCCAAGAAGGATTGATGTACTCAAAGATATTAATCAGGCCATCTCCATCAGGGTCACCATTTGCACCATCAGCATTGGATGCAGAGGTTGCATTCAAGCCATTAGAGGCTTCCCAGCCGTCTGGCATTCCATCACCATCTGTATCCCAACCCATTGGGTCTTCATCGATTAGTCCGTCACCATCATCATCATCTGATGAACAATCAGCGTCGCCGTCAAAGTCATTGTCTCCAGAATCTACCATACCATCCTTGTCATTATCAAATCCGTCTGTACAGATGTTTCCAACTGGGTCCTCGTCACAAAGAATGACACTTCCAGTTCCATCAGAACCTGCATCTCCACAAGCTAACTGATTGTATTGCATTGCATTTTCTTCATCCCAATCGTTGACTGGAACTGTGCCATTCCACCAAACTCCGTTATCTAACACGGATGATGTAGACGACAAGTCCCAATTTGATGGTTGAAGATAGTTATATTCTTGCAAATTAGAGAAACCATCTCCATCAGGATCTCCTATTGCACCATCTGAATTACTGCTTGAAAGAGGGTCTAATCCGTATTGCCATTCCCATCCATCCGGTAGTTGATCGTTGTCGGAATCCCAGTCATTCGGCTGGGTATTAATGAGGTACTCAAGCCCATAAGTCAGACCATCTCCATCTTGGTCTGTAGCTGCAAGGGCCGTGAATGATACGAATTCGATACATGCTACAGTAGATAGCAACATCAGTAGTGCAAGTCCTACAGACTTGAACTTCTTTTCGTCTAACTCTCTGAGGAGTTGGGGGCGCGCTGACGGTTGGATGGAGGACATACGCATGGCTAACACCAGCCCTAGGGGTGACTCAAAGGCTATTAAGGCAAATGGAACAATGTTCATACACAATTTTGTCAAAACTCTCCCCTACGGGGAGAAAATATCTCTAAAATACTGAATTCAAAGTTCTTCTAAATCATCAAGAAGTTCCAAGTCATCTTCCGCATCAAAATCATCTTCATCTGTAACAATGTCAGGAATATCTTCGAGTTGATCACTCACCATTTGATTGCTCAATTCTTCCTCTTCGAATGCTGCGAGATCTCTAGCAGAAGTCTGTCCTCTTCGATATATTGCGAGGAACACAACAAGTAGAATTCCTACGTAAAGACCAACGGTTTGTGGATTCTCAAAGTCTAGAGCGGCATTAGTGATACACGATACTCCTTCACATGCAGTTGAGAATACAAATTGAGGAGTTTGCTTGAGCGTGTTTGTACTTACTTCGCTGTCAAGAGGCTCTACCGAAAGAACCACAATTGCATCTTTGCCTCCAACTAAATCCTCTGAAGCCTTTAGAATCAAAGTAAATTCGCTAGTCGTAAATGCTGGTATCTCAAGTAAGATTGTATTTCCTTGCTGGGTCGAACCGCTAGTTGAGAAACTTGCAGACCACCCGGAAGGCAGGGATTGTGCAGAGATGATTACGTCCAATTCGACATTGTTTGAATTCTCTACACGGAATTCCACGTTTTGTTCAGAACCCGGTAGGAAAGGAGTTATTTCTGTAATCCTTTCAACAAATATTCGACCAGGTTTGACTTCTTCTTCAACGATAATCTCTAGCGGTAAATCGAAGTATCTCGGGTCACCTTCTGATACTTCTTCAGTAATTCTAAGATACAATGTGTGGTTCTTAGCAAGTACTTGATCTCGCATATCGATTGTAACTTCAATGTCACCATATGTATCTGGCATTAATTGAATGGCCACAACATCGCCACCATCATCACCTTTGATGGAATAATCCCATGTTCCGTATGCTGGGTCACCAGTATCATTATTGGTGTTCTTATCGAGCTTATCGGGAGAGATAATTCTCCAGGTATTTTCAGTACCTTCATCTGTGCTGTCGGTTATCCTGACATCAAAGGAGACTGTTGATCCAGGAGCCACAGGACCTACACTTCCAATTTCTTGTCCATCAGAATCCGAGATAACTTCAGCAAGAATTCCAAAGGTCCGATGAACTGTGAATGAAACTGACGAACTTTGTTGGTCGTCACCTGCGCTGAAGCAAATTATTGTGAACATACCAATATCGACATCATCTCTGTTAGAAGGGGGATAAATCTTCATCATTAGCGATAGGGTTTCATGAGAACCAATGTCTGGAGTCAAGGCATATGGACCAGAAGTCGTCAATTCATTACCTGTATCATTATCGAAGAATGTGTAGGTCCAACTAGAACTTGGTGCATCTTCTACTTTCAACCTGTAGGTATCTGTATCGAAACCTGCGTTGAATAGATCGATGTAAAACGGCTCACCTGGAATCGACATATCAGAATCGATGTAATGAGATAATGTTTCATCAAACAAGTCAGGACGATTAGAGTCTGCTATCTGTATTTGGTGTTCCTCATCTTCGTAGATATTCAGACGAGGAGGTGCGAATACTCCTACCTCTTCAACATCCATTACAATCTTCTCGATTACTACCTCTTCGCGGATATTGTCTTCGTTTTCTACGAATCCACGAGCCCAAACTTCAATCCTGTCTGGAGCAGTAGAAAGGTCGCCATCAGGAGCATCTATCGAGAGTGTAGCAATCTTGAATGAACCACCGCCATTGAGTGAATAACCACCAGGCTGATCCCATAATGCATCAGACCAAGTTGATGGTAGAGAGGTGAATAATTCAAATTCAACATCCATTTGAATTCCGGCTGAACCTGTATGTTCAACCATGAATTCAACGCTACTTCTCTGACCAGGAGCAATCAATACATTGTCGGACTGATCCACGGGTAGTGAGAGATACATTCCGTACTCCATGAAGTCGATACCAACGTGACGATATACCACAACGTGACCTTGGACATCAGTTATTTCCAGAGAGAGATTATAGTGGCCAGGAGCTAATCCTGCATCATATGTCCAAGTATAATTCCCAACTAAACCATTGTTATCTAGCCTCAGGTCATCATCTTCGAACTCTTTATCGAATACTGAATTAGTACCTGAAGGAGTTGAAAGAACTAGGTTGACTGAATTGATGTCGTCTCTACCGAAAGCGTCACGAACATCGACAGAAAACTGAATTGTTCTGAAATCTGGTCTGTGGTTTGGAGACCATTCTAATTGTTCAGCATCAGTCCAGATCCCTCCGGAAGCATGAACTTTGACACTAGAATCTGAAAGTGCGTTAGCCTTCATAGAGATTCTAGAAAAACCATTTGTCTGCTCAACATCACCATATGCGACCAGAACTTCACATTCACCGCTTTGGCCAATTCCACCGCTTTGGCCTTCACATGAAGCGGAACCATCGATTTGAAGCCTTAGTTGTGCGCCTTGTTCTACCTTGAATCCATCTTCAGGTACATCGAAGAATACTTCATTCAATGTCCATGAACAATCGCTGTTAAACAAGCCACTGTTACATGGGTCATCTAAAGTCATAGTCTCGGTATAAGTTGGACCTCCTACTGAATTCAGAGTGAAGGTCAAATCTGCAGTCGATTGCTCTTGACCCTTGAATTGTAGATATATGTATAAATGGACTTCAGTGGCACTCCCTTGGCCGTAAATAGTCAAATCACTAATCATGTCAGGAGAGCGGAATTCTACGCCAGAAAGTATGTTCGCTTCTTTGTGAGCACCTTCAGGTTCCATGGTTGTAATCTCACCATCTCCGCCGGAATCACCTTCTTCATCTAGGTACAAATTGTAGGTTTCTAGATTTGCTGGAACATGCTTGACAACCGCCTCCTGTTCGAGAGTTTCAAACTCTACAACAGGTAGACCCGAAGATAGCATCAACAACAGCACGAGGACAGGAACAAAACGTGATTTCAGCATGCGCACCAATATACCGTCTGCGCTCGGGTGTTAAACCGTTTTGCACGGATTGCATCCAATGGCAGTCACCCTACGGGTGAATCTACTTGCGCCGAAGAGACCAAGCAGTGGCGCCACAAAGGCCGATAATTAGCAACACCATAGGGTCAAAACTCCAATTCTCTAAAACTGAAATTTCTGATTGCCCACCTTGTCCTCCTTGTCCTCCGCCACATCCATCAGGAGGTGGGCCAATTCCCGGACCCCAAGTTTCTCCATGGCCTGCACAGGGATTGTCTCCGTTTCCGCCGCCATTACCATTTCCTCCATCACTGGACATGTCGGCAACTCCATGATAGCAGATCAAGAAGTAAGGGAATCCCATCTCTCCATCTCCATTTTGCATAGTTGTATGGTAATGGTAGATTCCTTGGGGGAAATCAGGAGTTGGCCCGAAATGGCCATTGCATACATCTAGATGGCCAAGGCCTTCAGTGTATTTGTAATCATCAATTCCATTGTAACCTGTTTCCCCATCTTTCAATTCATACGAACTCTTCATTTCTACAACATTCATATTGTCATCATATCCCCAGAAGCCGTATATTGGGTATCCATCATATGCGACCCCGATTACTTTCGAGTGATTGCCATCGTAAGTATTCTGAGCAACTGCTTGGATTGTAGATTCATCATAATCATTCTCAATAGATTCTCCAGCCTCAGGATGCCAATGCATACAATTTCCATCCGCATGATAATGATAAGTTCCACCTTGGGCAGCGTGACCATGACAAATGCCCAATTCAATTGGCTGCCTATCTTCATTGTAAGCTCCATGCTCAGCAGCTACTGCATCCCCACCTGGGCCATCTTCGGGACCATAGATTGGAACGCCATTTATTGCAACCGCAACCGAACCTCGATCGGGAGCGCACGCATAAGCACCATTGGCTTCTGGACAATTGGTACTATCGTGGCCACCTGTCGTGTCATTTGTAGGGCTGCGCGGTATTGACCAAACATAGTTTTTTTCCGAGGTACATTGTCCACCTCCTGTACAAGCTAATGTTGATTCAAAATCATGATTTGGAATTCCATTTGTCCCTATTACCAAATGAGTTTCGTTGAGTGTAATCGATACTTCACACTGTAAATTGTCATCTCCATTTGTATCTAGATCGTCGACACTAGGTCGGTCTTCAGCACTCTGGCATTGGAAAAAGTCCATCCAAAACTGTGCCAAATCTGTAGCATCGTAACCCAATTCAATTACGCTCAAAACAACGCTTGCAGTACCTGAACCTGCAGAGTTGTTTGCGTAAACTGTAAATGTTGTTTCAGGTATTACTTCGGCAGGAGTTCCACTAATCCTGCCAGAGATATTATCGAAAGATATTCCGGTTGGTAAATCGGGGGAAATTTCCATTGATTCAATGTTGCCACCAATACTTGAGAAAGTAATATCTGTCATCGCAGTGCCATTAGTAAGTGACTGTGAAACTGTGTAAGGTGTGATTTCAGGAACTGTAATTACTGCAGTTAATACAAGTGTCTCTTTACAGAAATCTTCGCCATCATCGACATAAAACTCAAATGTAAAATTCCCGATTACATCTGGTGTGAATTCGGCTATCATGTTTGATGGATTCACGATTTGCGCAGTCGTATCCTGTGGCCCTTCAAGCATTATCCAAGACGGATTCTGGAGTGAATCACCATCAGCATCGACAGAATTACTAGCATCAAGATAAACCAATTCATTAACATCGGAAGTCAAATCATTACCGACATGACAACTTGGAGGAGTATTCTCGCCCGTATTGTTTGAGTTTTGGTCATATTCACAACTTCCATCATCATCTGTTGCTTCTGAATTGTAATTATTTGCAGCTCCATCAGTACAACCAGTAACTTCATCTGAATCTAGAACACCGTCATCATCTTCATCATAGTCGCAACTTCCGTCATCATTTGTTGCATTTGAATTGAAATTGTTAGCAGAAGAATTGGTACATCCATCTATTGCCTCCCTTGGAATGATTATTGTTAGATTATCAGACCATGTGTCTTCAGGGAGGTTATGTGCCAAAAATGTGATTGATATGTTTTCACTTCTATCTTCAACATCTATTTCAAAAGTCCAAGCACCATTCATATCAGTAGCCATATTCTCTCCAGATGAATTACCTTCTGCAGATTGCATGTGCCAATTAATTCTGACCTCCATCGGATGGTCATGAATTACATTTCCAGCGATAAATTGATTCCCTTCAACATCGACTAAAATTGCTTCTAAGATTGGGTCCGCATGCAGGTGCTTGGTATGATCAATAACATCTTCATCAGAACTATCAGTACAGTCTTCAAAACCGTTATTTTGTAAATTCGCGGAAATTTCATCTCCATTATCACAAACAAATACATTGGTTTCTGCTTCTGTCGATTCTTCATTATTGCTATCTATTGCAATGTATCCCACTATTGAAAACACCAAAATCCCGATTAGCGCAATCGGCGCTGCCTTGCTCATAGTTAGCGACTGTTTGCAAAAGCACTTAATGCCTTAGGAATAATGTTTGGATTATGAATAAATCATTGTTTCTTGTTAAATCTAGACAAATTGTCCCGACTCATTCATTAATTCTAAGCCTCGCCGCCATTCTGACGCAGGGGTTGCCGAGTTGGTCAAAGGCGCCGGGCTTAAGATCCGGTCTCGATGGGTTCGTGAGTTCAAATCTCACCCCCTGCACCATTATGTTAGAGACCATCCACCGTCTACTGGCAAGATAAAACCAGTAATGTAAGATGCATCAGCAAGGAATTTTACCGCCTCCGCAATGTCTTCGGGAGTACCTGCTCTTCGAAGAGGTACCTTTTCCAATATTTTCTCGAATCTATCTTTCTCCCAAGCCGCTGCTAGTATCGCACCAGGTGCGATTCCGTTAACTCTTATTTCAGGAGCTAATTCTCCTGCGAGATTAATCAATAATTGCCGTAATGCTGCCTTGGTTGCAGTATAGTGAGCCAACTCTTCCCAAGCATGGTCCCAACTAGTATCGACCATACCAATAACACATCCATTTTTAGCCTTTAATTTAGGAGTCAAACCCTGCGTTATGAAAAATGGTGCATCCAGATGAATTGATGAGAATCTACGTAACTCTTGAGGAGTAACTGTAGCGAAGTCCTCTTGATTATAGATTGATGCATTGTGTACTAACAAATCAATTCCACCGGCTTCTTTAACTAAATCATGATCATGAATCTCTTCAATAATTCTGAATAACTCTTCATCGTTTGAAAGGTCTCCCGAAACGATTGCACCTTTCCCTCTTTTTATGAGATGCCTAGCCTGTGTTACTGAACGATTGCAGTGTATGATTACAGACCAGCCTTCATCGATTAGCATATTGGTAATTGCAGCGCCAATTCGTCTCGCCCCACCTGTAATTACAGCGACTCGCATAAACTTCGGAAACCGAGTTTGACCTTGAATGCTCGTAAACTCCCATAGCGACTCTTTTTGCACTCCATCCCTTCGGGATGTTTGGGGGAGAGGTCATGACAGTGCGTAAATTGACTATGGCCAAGGCTAGAACTCGTCTCCCTGAATGGTTCCGAACAAGGCTCCCAACAGGTGAATTACAAAAGAAATTCAATGAGACTAAGGATACTGTTACCGACAACATGCTCCACACAGTTTGCCAAGAAGCACGCTGTCCGAATATTCACGAATGCTGGGCAGCTAAAGATGCTACATTCATGGTAGCTGGTCAACAATGTACTAGAGGATGCAGGTTCTGTGCAGTTGGTACTATCAAAAGACCACCTCCACTTGATGAAAATGAACCTGCAAGTTTAGCTGATGCAATCTCTACAATGGGGCTCAATCACGCAGTCATCACTGTAGTAAATCGGGATGACCTACCAGACAGTGGCGCAGCGCATTACCGTAAATGCTTGGAAGCGGTGAGAGAAAGAACTCCTGATGTAACTCTTGAATTATTATGTAGTGATTTGGCAGGAGATCATAAAGCCCTTCATTCATTATTAGACGGTCTTGAATTAGAAGTATTTGCTCACAATGTAGAGTGTGTTCCAAGACTAGATTCAGTAGTCAGAGATGCAAGAGCATCGTTTGAACAATCGATTGGTATTTTGGTGGAAGCTAAGAGATTACGCCCCGACATATTGACTAAGTCTTCAATCATGGTAGGTTTAGGAGAAACCGACGATGAAATCATTGAGGCTTTACATCTTCTCAGAGATGCAAATGTCGACTTAGTAACCATTGGGCAATACTTAGCGCCAAGCCCAAATCACTTGGCAGTAGATAGATTTCCAGAACCAGCAAAATATGATGAATGGACTAATTACATCGAAGAGATTGGATTTTTAGGTTGGGCATGCGGACCACTGGTTAGATCGTCTTACAGAGCGGGCGACTTGTTAGCCAAGGCATCAGCAAGGCTTAGAACATACATGGAGTGAGGATTGACATGACGGAAGGGGATAAGGGGTCGCTTGAGCCATACAATGTGCCTACCGCTCCATTCCGCCCGGGTGATGAATCCGACTTTGGAGGCCCTTGGGTTGAACAACCTGGCGACCTATCTAGGCCAGACCCAGTAACCTGTGAGGCTCCGGATACTCACGACCATGCACATGGCCTAATTCGAGTTCTAGGAGACGATGACACTGCCGGCGGGGAATGGGATCCTGGACTTGATGCTGCAACATTGATTCGTGGTCTAGAATTGATGATGAAACTTAGAATCTATGATGATCGAATGATTAAGATGCAAAGAACAGGGAAATTATCATTCTACATGCGTTCTTTGGGAGAAGAAGCAATTGCTATTGCGCAAACAATGGCATTAGATGATACTGACTGGATATTCCCTTCGTACCGCCAACCTGGTGCGCAATTCGTTAGAGGGCGAGACATGGTTAGCATGATTTGCCATTGTATCGGAAATACGGAAGATAACATTCGTGGTCGCCAGATGCCAGTACATTATTCTTGGAAAGAAGGACACTTCATCTCCATATCAAGTCCGGTTGGAACTCAATTTAGTCAGGCGGTTGGAGTTGCGATGGCTTCCGCATACAAAGGAGATGATCAAGCAACAATCACTTGGCTTGGCGATGGAACAAGCGCCCAGGGAGACTATCATTATGGACTGAACTTTGCATCGGTTTTCAAGCCACCAGTTATCCTTAACGTGGTTAACAATCAATGGGCAATCTCAACTCACAGAAATATTGCTACAGGTGGAGAAAACTTCGCTGCAAGAGGACTTGCTTATGGAATCCCTTCTTTGAGAGTAGATGGAAATGATTTCCTCGCACTATACTCTGTAACAAAGTGGGCGCGTGAGCGTGCTCGTGCTGGCAAGGGAGCAACTCATATCGAGGTATACACATACAGAGCAGGCGGACACTCTTCATCAGATGACCCATCAATATATCGCCCTGGCAATGAATTCGAATGTTGGCCGGGTGGAGATCCGGTTGACAGATTGAAAAAGCATTTGATATCAATTGGAGCTTGGTCTGAAGAGAAGGATGCTGAATTAGCACAAAAGATCGATGATGAAGTAATGGCTGCTTACAAAGAAGCATGCACATTTGGTGATTTGGCTAACGGGCCATTCCCACCAGCATCGACAATATTTACTGAAGTTTACGAAAGTGTTCCGTGGCACGTACAAGAACAGCGTGAGGAACTTGGAAAGTGAGGTGATTGTTATGACTGAAATGAATATGATACAATCGCTTAACAGTGCATTAGACTCCCTGTTAGAGAAGGATGAAAATGTAGTTATTTTCGGAGAAGATGTTGGTTACTTCGGAGGAGTGTTCCGTGTAACTTCAGGATTGCAGGAAAAGCATGGAATCCACAGAGTATTTGATGCACCATTAGCAGAAGGTGGAATTGCAGCTATCGCATTTGGAATGGGACTCAATGGGTTAAGGCCAGTAGCAGAAATTCAATTCGCAGATTACATATTCCCTGCATATGACCAAATCGTCAATGAAATTGCAAAACTTCGTCACAGAAGTGGCGGTGAGTTCTCGACACCAGTTACTATCAGAACTCCTGCTGGAGGAGGAATCAAGGGCGGACACCATCATTCACAAAGCCCAGAATCACAATTCACACACACGCCTGGTTTGAAAGTAGTGTACTGTTCGAATCCTAGAAATGCAAAGGGCCTATTGACCAGTGCAATCGAGTGTAACGACCCTGTAATCTTCTTTGAGCCAAAGCGTTGCTATCGTGGCCCATTTTATGGTGACCCGCACAATGTCCCGACATGGAAAGGGCACGAAGATGGAGATGTTCCTGAAGGATACTTCTCAATGCCTCTTGAAGAAGCAAAAATAGTTCGTGAAGGTAGTGCTTGTACTGTTATTGCTTGGGGAACTATGGTCCATGTAGCCCAGAAAGGAATTGAAGAAAGTGGAATCGATGCTGAGTTGATCGATTTGCAAACTTTATTGCCTTGGGACAGAGATACTGTTGTTAACTCGGTCAAGAAAACTGGCCGCTGTGTAATTGTTCATGAAGCTCCTAAGACAAGTGGATTTGGAGCAGAGATGAGTGCTTCAATCCAAGAGAGATGTTTCTGGCATCTTGAATCCCCAATCTTGAGAGTTACAGGTTGGGACACACCTTTCCCACATACAACTGAGTGGGATTACCTTCCAAGCCCTGAAAGAATATCAGCGGCAATAAAGAAAACACAGGAGGCATAAACATGGGAATATTTGCATTCAAGCTACCAGATATAGGAGAAGGAGTTGTAGAAGGAGAAGTCGTCGAATGGATGGTTTCAGTAGGAGACTCTGTAAAAGAAGACGACCCGATTTTATCGGTTATGACTGACAAAGCAACAGTAGAGATTCCATCTCCTACTGATGGTGTAGTGAAATCTATAGTTGGAGAACCTGGAACCATATTGGCTGTTGGCCAAGTTTGTATCGAGTTTGAAACTGACGGAGAAAGTAACGCATCCACAGAGGAAGTAGCTACTGAACCTGAGCCAGAAGTTGCTCCAGAAGCACCTGCTCCAACTCCAGAACCTGAATCCGCACCAACCCCGGAACCTACTCCAGAACCGGTCGCTGCACCAGTTGCTGCACCAACTCCAGTAGTAGTTGCAGCACCTGGGGCAAGACCACTAGCATCTCCAGCAGTTAGGCAGAGAGCTCGTGAGAGTGGAATCGAACTTTCAGGATTATCTGGAAGTGGACCTGCTGGAAGAATTACCCACGGAGATCTTGACTCATGGAAGGAAGCAGGTAGCCCAGTCGCTGCAGCTGGCCCTTCCAGAACTGCTCTAACCGGAGTTACTGAAGTTCCTGTTATCGGATTGCGAAGAAAGATTGCAGAATCTATGACTGAATCATACAGCACAATACCTCACTTCAGTTATTTCGAAGAGGTAGACATCACAGATTTAGAAACTCTTAGAGTTCACCTTAACGCATCAAGAGCAGATGGTCAACCTAAGTTGACTTACCTTCCATTCATCATGCAAGGTCTTGTCAAAGCACTTGGAGAGAACCCTGTATGCAACGCATTATATGATGATGAGAAGGGTGTTGTTTCACGACATGATGCAATCCATCTAGGAATCGCTACACAAACTGACAGAGGTTTGTACGTACCTGTAGTAAAGCATGTAGAAGCGCAAGACATTTGGACATCTGCATCAGAAATGCAGCGTGTCAGTCAAGCTGCTCGTGATGGAACTGCAAGTCTTGGAGAGTTGACTGGTTCAACCTTCACTATCACAAGCCTAGGAAGAATGGGTGGGCTTGGAGCAACTCCAATTATTAACAAACCAGAAGTTGGAATTCTAGGAGTCCACAATGCTGTCGATACGCCTGTTGTAAGAAACGGCCAAGTTGTTATTCGCAAGATGCTACGCTTATCCTCGTCATGGGATCACCGTGTCGTAGATGGATGGGATGGAGCAGTATTAGTTCAGAGACTCAAGACTCTACTTGAGAACCCTGCAACTATCTTCATGTGAGGTTTTTACTATGAAAGTTAGAAAGTGTAAGGTCCTGGTTATTGGCGCTGGCCCTGGAGGATATGTCGCTGCAATTCGTTCTGGACAATTGGGTATGGATACCGTAATTGTTGAAGGAGAGAAAGCAGGCGGTACTTGTCTGATTAGAGGATGTATTCCATCTAAGGCTATGATTCATGCTGCCCACAAGTTCCACGATCTTGCTAAGCATGCAAAGAAAGGCGGTCACATGGGAATTTCAATTCCAGGTCCTGCTGAACTCGAAATGGCTGCACTAAAGGGTTGGAAAGACGACATTGTAAACCGCCTGAACAAAGGTGTCGAGCAGTTGCTGAAGAAATCTGGTGCAGAATTAATCACTGGATGGGCTGAATTCAAAGATGCGAAGACTGTAGTAGTTGGAGAGACACAAATCGAAGCAGAATATGTGATTCTAGCAAATGGAAGTGTACCAATTGAATTACCATTCATGAAATATGGAGACGGAGTTATCTCGAGCAGAGAAGCCCTAGATCTTGACGAAAAGCTCGAACATCTTGTTGTTGTAGGCGGGGGATACATTGGCCTTGAATTAGGAATTGTCCACCGCATGCTAGGTGCTGAAGTTACTATTGTCGAAGCAATGGACAGTGTCCTACCGATATTCGACAAAGAATTGCGAAGACCTCTGGAATTATTCCTAAAGAAGAACAAGGTCAAAGTAAACACTGGAGTATTTGCTAAGGGTGTTGAGAAGTTGGATAACGGCAAGTTGAAACTAAACTACATTGACAAGAACCATGCAGATGATGATTCAAAGATGCAATCAGTCGAAGCAGACCGTGTTTTGGTAACAGTTGGAAGAAGACCTAGAAGTGAAGGCCTTGCACCTACTGGAGTTGCCCTAAACGAACGTGGATTTGTCAAAGTAAACGACCAATGCCAGACTAACATGAAAGGAGTTTATGCGATTGGTGACCTAACCGATCTCGGTGAGATGTTGGCACACGTTGCATCTTTCCAGGGAGAGATGGTTGCTGAAATTATTGCTGGACATAATCGTGCTTACGATCCAGTAGCAGTACCTGCAATAGTATTCACAGAACCAGAAATCGTTTCTGTAGGATTGTCACCTGATGAGGCTAAAGAAGCAGGCCACCCGGTAATTGTAGGAAAGTTCCCTCTTGCTGCTAATGGAAGATCACTTACTCAAGAAGCTGAAAAGACAGGTGGATTTGTTAGAGTCGTTGCCAGAGAAGATGACCATAGGCTCCTAGGAGTTCAGGCTGTTGGAACTCATGTCAGTGAACTCGTAGGTGAGTGGACACTTGCATTGGAGATGGGAGCGCTGTTGGAAGACATTGCCGGTACAATCCATGCACACCCAACAATGACTGAAATGACTCATGAAGCAGTATTAGCAACTCTGGGTCACGCCATTCACATCGCTTAATACTGAACTGCTTTTTACGCCATAGGCACGGAAAGACCCACACAAAACCCATTCAAACATCGATTGCATTCGCATGGGTATCCTCCCAACACCCGTCGATACAGAGGGTGTTGCAAGGGTGTTAAGCGGGTCATCGGCATCTGCAATTTGACGGGACATGGCATTTTTTGCCATCACAGCGGAAGTATACAGGCGTTTCTAAAGCCTCACCATATTCGTGTAACCACATATCAGAAGTTTCCTTGAACATAATTCCCATTTCTTCTTGTGTTTCGTTTCCGAACTCTCCGAAAAAGGGGTTGTGGTGCAGGAATTTTCCAAACAAGTTAGCACAATCCTTCGCATATTGTTCTGTATCAAGGATATGAGAGTGCCAAATCATATCGATATCATCTGTTGGAACCAAATTCAACTCCGGGTATTTTATTTTGAGATTTAAGAATCTCTTGTATTGTTTAACTGCGAACAGTACTTCATCTTCTGTCATGTCTGGCTTGAAAGGATCTTTCATGATTTTCCAAACGATTCTATCTAAATTCATATTATTCACTCGGCTATCGATTTCAGTTACAGGCATTTCCAACATGTTAATCCCTAATCACATATAGAGTATAAATCTAACCAAAGACCAATTTGCGCTCATTGCAATAGATAATTTCTCTCAAATTCATTGGCGAAGTTTTCATCCCAGTTACGGAATTCTTTTGCCATTACCTTGTTGTAGAGAAATGGTGTAACTAATACCAAGTATAACATCGATAGGTATCCATATGGCAATAGAGGAGCTTCTTCATGGCATGGATTTAGTTCCCAGAATTTCAGGCTAGCCGCCCTATGGTGATCTGAGTGTCTTGTCACATTGCATAGGTATATGCTACTTAGGAAATGATTAGAGTTCCACGAGTGTCTCATTTTCACTGGTTTACCTCTCTCTCTTACTAATCCACAGTGTTCAATATAATTG
>Ga0208277_1000834_pt1 | contig 18179 bp, 22 predicted proteins | sample ETNtaG_5_FD_185782 | JGI IMG/M metagenome (GOLD analysis project Ga0208277, IMG submission 185782) | Marine microbial and viral communities from oxygen minimum zone, Eastern Pacific Ocean - ETNP201406SV205 (SPAdes) (version 2) | ecosystem: Environmental > Aquatic > Marine > Oceanic ...
CTCTTGCTAAATTACATATCTTGTCATTAATTTCTGAATTAATCCACTCACAATTTTGGTATGCTTCTCGAAGATTAGTTAGATATTCTAAATCTCCTTTGTTGAATGAATTCATTGCTTCATCCGTGAGTTGGTTTTGAATTTCGATTTTATATTCTTCAGGAAAGTGATCTGAATTAATCCAATTTCTCATACGTCGTAATCTATCTTTCAACGATTTACTTGGTTCATTTTGTAATAATCCCGAGTTTCTAAGAGAGATCCATACGTCGTTATCCACGGATCTAATCTGAGCCACCATTGAAAGATGGCGAAATGACACATTTGTGGCAACTTGTTCAGAATCTCCAAGTTCTGGTTTGGTTTGACTTAGAGAAATTTTTGCTCGATCTACATTCCAAGCGGTTTTTACCCTATCTGTGGAGTTTTCATCAGGGGGTTCATCTGCTTTCCAAGTTGCTAGTAATCGTTCGTACTGGTCTGCTAATTCAAGTAAACTTCCTCCCGTATCAAATTCAATATGTCTATTTGGTTTATTTCTAGCAATTAGGAATCGTAAAATTTCAGGCGGTACAATTTCTAGAGCTTCTAGTGGTCCTACTGTAATATTCGCACTGCTAGACATTGGCCCCATTCCTTTGAGTTGAATCCATTCATATGGCACAGGATGGGGTGCCTTTGAGCCGAGAATTTCAACTAAAAGTCGTCCTGTTGAATAACTTCCACCGGATGCAGCATGATCTTTCCCAAATGGTTCACATGATACTTCATGAAAATTCCATTTTGCAGGCCAATCTAATCTCCAGGGTAATTTCCCTTCATCTCTTCCAATATGTGACTTTCCACTTTCTCCATTCGAATCAATCCATGTCACGTACGGGTCTTCCCATCCTGTTATTGTAATTCCATCGAAGCTTCCATCATAGCCAATAGGGGAAAAAGGCCACCATCCCTCACTCAAGGGTCTTCCTGAAACTTCAGTTAATATTTGAGCAACATTTTCTCGATTTTCTAAAAAAAGACGTGTTGCATTTTCGAATTTACCATTTTTGTATTCTTCATGATTCCATGAAATACGTAGTTTAACACCCAATTCTGATAGTGCATCGAGGAATGGGTTAAGGAAATGTTCTGCATAACTGGAATTTGAATCAAGAATTGGTTTTCCGTTTTCATCGGGAGGAGGAATACGATAAAGTGGGTGGCCAATGAATTGTTCATAATCGTCTGATAAGAATGAATATACTTTTCTTAGAGGGTCCATTGAATCAACGATAAAGAGCAATTCAGCGTTTAGTCCTGAATCATTACATGCTCTAACTATCATGTCACAGGTAAGAATTTCTCGAATATGGCCAATATGGAATTCCCCAGAAGGAGTAATTCCTGCTGCAATAAGATGGGTTTCTCCTCGCCGAGCGAGGTTAGCCGCAGTTCGTTCTGCCCAGTGCATCTATCGACCTCAGACATTAACTGCTCTAATTATGCCTCGAAGAGGCACGCCATCAATTTCATTTCGTTCTGTTTTATTGACTAAAACCATACAGAGGGAAACATTAGCTCCCTCTGCACGAAGAGATTCGATTGTTTTACTCATGGTTGAACCAGTGGATAAAACATCATCAATAATAGCAACATTTCTTCCTGCTACATTTCCATATTTATTGGAAAGATGCCCTGACCCGTCCCCATCAACAGATCGAAAAATAGCAAAATCAGCATCTATATGACCTGCTAATGATTGGGCAAATGCAATTCCATTGATACTAATACCTACAATTGTATCTACATCTCCTTTTAATTCCTCATCGATAATATCTGCAAGAATTAGTCCAATTGCCTCAATTCTAGTTGCCCTAGCACCAATGGTTCTCCAACCAATTCGAATATCGTCTGGTGGTGTCTCAGTAACTCCTTCAGTAACTAACCATTTCACTGTCGTTTGTGAGACCGATAATTCGTCCGCAATCTGTTGGATATTGAGACCACTATCTCGTAGTTCATTCGCTTTTGTTCTGAGTTCATCTATGCTCAGCGCCATATTGACCGGCATGTGGTTTAATCCAATTGATTTCAATCCACCGACTGAATTGAGGGTATCATCAGTATCTACCCGTACTTCCGAATCCGCCGCCACCTCTTTCAGTTTCTCCTAATTGCTCAGAATCTACTTCAAGAAAACTGACATTAGGTATTGGGGAAATTACCATTTGAGCAATCCTTTCACCGGCTTCGATTATAGTTGAATCTCCTTCGCCAATCCATGTCATTAATACATGGATTTGCCCTCTATAATCTGCATCTATAGTGCCGATTCCATTTGGAAGTATTATCCCCTTAGCACCTAAGGATGATCTTGCACGTATCTGTCCTTCATATCCAACAGGAATTGAAACCGCCAATCCGGTTGGAACTTTAGTTGAAAATCCCTTTTTGATCTCACAAGTTTCTACAGTTCTTAGATCCCAGCCTGCGGCTAGTGCACTTCCTTGAATTGGAGGTTTAGCATCAGGATGTAATCTTGTGAAAAGCACTTGCACTTCATTTCTCATGATTCTGTACATATGGGCCAGGTGCATCAATGCAGCGGCTATTTGAGGTGAGATTGAAATGGGAGTTGGGGGTCGGCTGCTTATGGCTGATTTTGAGTATGAGTCTCTTTTGGACCGTGCTAGAGATAAAATCCCTACTGAAATTAGTGAGCGTGCTCGTTGGACACTTCCTGATCCTGAAATTCTAATAGAGGGAAATCAGACCATTATTCGGAACTTCTCTGAATTGATTTCCAAAATGGACAGAGATCCTAATCACGTATACCAATTTTTGCTTAATGAACTCGGTACTTCTGGAACCAGAGAATCTTCACGTGTTATGTTTAAGGGTAGAATTCCTCCTAAAAGAATCAGAAGTAAAATAGTAAATTATGTGAAATCATATATTTTGTGCAATCAATGTAATGCTCCAGATACTCATTTCGTAAAAGAAGATAGAACTACTCTCATGAAGTGTCAAGCATGTGGTGCAACTCGGCCTATTCGCCTATGATTCACCAAATTCCCAAGAATGAGGCAATTCAAACCCTGCATCTTGTATAGCTTCCCGGAGGAGAATTGGGTCATCTGTCATAATTCCATCAGCTCCAATTTCAATTAGATGATCCATCATTTCTCTTTCATTTATTGTCCAATATTGGACTGCTTGTCCATGTTGATGTGCTCGTTCAATAATTCCCTTAGTCGCCAGATTAAATCCTCCTCTTTCTACAGGGATTTGGAGAACTGAAGCAGGCCCTGGGTCAAGCCACCACCTATCTAGTTGTATCATCGGGAAAATAATACATTTTTGAATTTCAGATTCTGCGCCAGAGGTTGCAATTTCACCTTGACTAATGGCTCTGAAAGCATGTAATGATTCAATATGGAATGAACCAATTTCTATTCTATTGCCCATTTCACGTATTGCAATAGCATCATACATTAGTTCTGCAGCAGTTTCTCCGTCATCTCCTTCATTCTTTATTTCAAAACTTAGTCGATGTGGAGAATATAGAAAATGGTCTAAAACTTGTTGAATTGTAAGGGGAGGTAAATGTGTCCCATTCCACGGATTTTCCCCATTTTTATTTTCGAAATTAGCAGATGCATCAAGATTTTGGATTTGTTCTAAATTCATTTCTCGAACTAAACCACTCCCGTTAGTTGTTCTATCAACTGTATCATCGTGCATAGTAACTAATTGATTATCTGAAGTTAATTGAAAATCCATTTCAATAACATCGACTCCTAATTTTGCAGCACCTTCGAATGCTACCATTGTGTTTTCAGGGAATAAATCACTGCCACCTCTGTGGGCAATAATCAACGGCCGTTCATCACCGACTATCCATTCTTCTCCTAAATCTGAATCTAATCGAGGTCCGCTTGATATCAGGAGGAATGCTATGGCTAACCCAATGATTATTTTTTTACGATTATTGGTAGTATCTGTAAGTTCTTCCATAAAAATCACTCAAAGGCAACATTACTATACAGACGCATCACAATAATCCCTGCAATAATTAGTGCCATTCCGATTACAGATCCTAAATCTAAATTCTGTCCATATATTATCAAAGAAAAAATAGTAATTCCTACAATTCCAACTCCTGACCAAACAGCATAGGCAATTCCAATTGGAATCGTATCTAAAGTGAGTGATAAAAAGTAGAATGCCGCACAGTATCCAATTAGAACAATTGTAGATGGAAGAAATCGTGTAAATCCTTCAGTAGATTTTAGAGAAGCTGTAGCAATAACTTCGGAGATTATTGCTAATCCTAGGTATGCCCATCGGTTCATAAATGGGGCAAGTAGAATTATCCTATGATTTATTCGTCGATTTTCATTTCAATTTCAGGTGCAGGGGTACCATTTAGAATTCGCTCAAGTAATGTGTCAATGTCTTTTTCACCTTGTAGTGAATACCACTCTGCCATTGGGTAAATTACACATGAGATTCCATTTTCACAGAAATCCAAACACCCTGATTTCTGAACCCGAATTCCTTTTACTCCTGTATCTCTTACTCTTTTCTTCAATTCGGTTAACATGCCTAAACTATTTTTTGAACAACAATTTGGCCTTGTTGCATCATCAGATCTTGAGTGTCCACAAATGAACACATGTGTATCGAATCCAGGTTCCAAACGACCCTTTGAATCTAATCCCATTTCTTAGCCTCATATCTGGTCAAATTTAGATGCTAGGATAAAATCTGATTCAGTTAATCCGTCAATCTTGTGAGTAAAGATTACTGCACTTACTTTTCCCCATCCTATTTCAAAATCAGCATGATGAAACTCTTCTTCACATATTTCTGCTGCGGAATTAAGAAAAACAAGTGCAGTTGCAAAATCGTTGAAATCCCAATTCCTGCGAATGTGATGGGCATCTACAACTTCCCAAGCAGAATCTAATGAAGGGTATAGTAATTCAATTTCTTCATGAGTTAGTGGGAGTATCTCTCCCTCGCAGGCTTTACATTTTTTTTCGTGTAATTCCATATTATCCCCATTGATGATTTTCATGGCTATTTGATGCTCTCTTTTCGACTTCCTCTTGAATTTCACTTCTTCTTCTCGCTTCTGATCGCTCATATGTCATTAGTTCTTCATCATCAATGTATAATGGACGAGTATGAGCGATTAATCTAATTTCAACAACAACTTCTCGAGCGATTGCTCGAAATCTTCCGTCATCATCTAGAATCTCTATGGATGATTTGTGTGATGAAATTAGCCTACCTCGAATCCAAGGGTCTATTTCTCCATGAAGTGACCTCGCATCAAGTAATAATTCTACTAAATCATCTCTCCGTAAACCCGATTTTCTATCGGCAATTGGTCCGTATAAATTGTCCGTAAATGGCGATGTGTCATCTATTCCCATCTTGCCTAACTCTTTCTGAGCCCATTCTGGCAGTTCACGTGTCATGGTTGGGGAGTCTTGGAGCCCTCTATGAACCGTCGCATTGAGTTTTATTCATGTTGAAGTAGGATTGGGCTTCAAGAATGTCGGCCATCCCCGTAGATATGAGGTGGAGGCATGGTCGCGGTCAATTGGCGTCGAATCCCAACGGTGTTACAACCTGATGAATTGATGGATAAAGCGTTCTCTGCTGCTACAAAGAAAGCTAACCTTGTTGATGATCCGGATAAATATCATCGAGTAAGAAAGCAGATGTTGGCAATGATCCAATCTTCTTGCGACATTCTTGAAACCACTCTCCGAAAATGGATATCAAAATGGCCGAGTCTTGATCGTTTGAGTTCTTTTGATGCTGCATTAGTAGATGCAGCAGTTGGTAGAGATGAATTCAAACAGAATTTAGGTGGCATTCAATGGGCTGCTGATAAAATAAACCAATTGAATCGAGAGGGCCAAAGTAGGATGGCAAAACATCGCAGTATCGAGGAATTCCATGATAGAAGGAAGCATATTTATGGCCGATGTGCATCAATCCTTAGACAAGTAGGTCCTCAACTCGAATGGTTAAATGATGCACGGAATATAATGCGTGAATTCCCTACAATTGATACAATGGATCCTTGTATTGTTGTAGCCGGTTCTCCGAATGTAGGTAAATCTGCATTGATTTCATCACTTTCCACTGGTGAACCAGAGGTGAATTCTTATCCATTCACAACAAAGACATTGCATGTAGGTCATTTTGAACATCGGAGACGAAATTATCAGATGGTAGATACACCCGGATTGTTGGATCGACCAATGATTGAGAGAAATGAAATTGAAATGCAGGCAATAGCTGCTTTAGAAAATGTAGGTTCAGTAGCAGTGTTCCTTCTCGATCCCTCAGAAAAAGGAGGGACTCTTATGGAGTCACAACTTAATCTTCTCGAAGAAGTAAAATCTCTTTTAGGAGATACTCCAGTTGTTTTGGTTGATGGGAAAATGGATCTTTTAGGGCTAAGTGAGGATGATTTAGTTAATCCTACTTCAGGGAATCTTGCAATTAGTGCTACGGAAGGATGGGGTTTAGATGCCCTTCGTTCATACTTAATCGAAATAATTGGTGCAGATATAATAGGTGATCCATTAACTCTACCTGATGGATGGCACCGGAAACATATTCCTGAATAATCAAGGATCTATGTGGAATGTGTGGCCACACATTGTGCAAAAAACGTCGAATCCGCCATAACTGGACTTGAGTGCAGACACATCGATTTTCTTCCCACACCCTTCACATCTAACATCGTCCATGAATGTCTCACACCTATTGGGTTCTTAACGCGTTGGAATCAGAACGTCAATCCCTTTCTTCCTTAGAGAAAAAACTACTTACAATTGGAAAATTCATGTCAAAAGCACTTGCTCCTAAGCCAAATATTGCAAGAAGAAGTAATATATTTACCCAAATCGAAAAAGAAACAGTGATCTCAACTGTAACTATTTGAGTTGAAAGATCGATACTACCTTGCTTCCCACCGGTCACAAATCTAGTATCACCTGGTTTGAGAGAGTATTCAAATGAATTATCTGAATCAGGGCCCCCTGCTAAATATTCAAAATCTGTACTTTCACAGCCGGTTAAACCATTATCATCTGGAGGACATTCATCTGCCCATTTTGTATCAACAATACCGACCCATGCGACATCTCCTCTATCCCATTCGACATTAGCATCTAAATCGAGAAAAACCATGCCCCAAGGTATACTCAAGTTCTCTTCGGCCATTCCTACCGGGCATGTTTCAAATCCCGGAACTCCACAAGGGATTAGGGGGACTTTCTGCTCTTGAGCAGGAACTGGTATTCCTATGAAACTAACCAAAAGGAGTATCGCACAAATTCCCGCTGTTATCATTGGAAGAAGAGAAAGAATTCTCATTACAATTGATGTCATGCTGCTCCCCCCTGAGTTACGTTGAGAATAACCAATAATATTGCAATTGCTGGGAAAATATACATCAAAATTGAAAGCTGTTTTCTTGATCTTTCATTTTTTCGATGTTTCTCATTACATGCCTCATTACTACATACTGGTGGGTCTGAATCAATCTTGATTACAGCTCTACATACCACACAATGTCTATGGGGGGGTATGGATTTCAATTCAGATTTAGAGTTTCTTCGAACTTTGTCGACGTTTGACCGAATCCGGTCTGCCATCTTAGAGCCCTTTGCCATGGTTATCCCTCTATGTTCGTACCTTCAAACGATTCGCCGTTAATGGCTGCTCTAAGGCGTTCTATATCTCTTCCATCCAATACTACAAGATTCAAATGCATATCTTTTGCAATTCTTGCACCTATCGGATCAATGACACTAGACTGTCCCGCTTTTTGATGTTCAGCGGGACCAACAATTTTTGATAATTCATCATGCGTCATTGTTTCAAATTTTTTGGCGTCGGTGTTTATCCTAGGATCTGAAGAATATACATGTCCAACATTGGTGGCGATAATACAGCATTCTGCACCAAGTTTAGTTGCAAGTTGGATTGCAACAGTATCAGTTGTATGCCCTGGTTCAGTTCCACCCATGACCACAATCGCATGATTTCCAGAAAATAATGCGGCATCTTCAACGTTTAATGGAATGATTGGAGCAACATCGTTGCCTGACTTCCTAAGTGCTTCAGCAACAATAGTAGCATTGAGTCTAGTAGCTGCAATACCAATACGATCCAATGCCTCAATGTCTTTTCCAAGTATTGGTTTTGCTAATTCAATACCTTCTCTTGCGGGGGCACCTCCTCCAATCACTAAAGCAAGCTTATATCCTGATGAAACCACCTCATTAACAGCTCGGCACAACCCTTCTAACCATACATGTCTATCTTCCACTTCTGGCCTGAGCAGGCTACCTCCGAGTGTGGCGACTCGTGTCCTCATCCTTCCTCAATTCGGAGATAAGCCCTTGAATTCGTTGGTTATTCTGACTTCGTTTCTAATGAACAGGGTTCAAATGCGGGTTTCGGGACCATTGGTTGGAGGCGAGCACGTTGTCTGATGATATAGAGATGCAACAACGTCGTTTGCGTTTGAAGAATGCCATTGCTGATTTACAAGGCATGAGGGGTATGGGCACTGAATTAGTGACTGTTATCATACCCCCTGATAAGCAGATTTCTGATGTCAGGGGGCAATTAAGCCAAGAACTCGGACAGGCTCAAAATATCAAATCTAAATCTACTAAGAAGCATGTTACAGATGCGATCGAATCTGCAATTTCTACATTAAATCGTTATGGAAATGCTGGAGAGCATGGGATCGCACTTTTTGTTGGCCATGTTATTGTGGGGAATAATAAGACTAGATTGATGAATATCGTTGTAGATGATCCTCCTGAGCAAATCCAATCATTTCGTTATAGATGTGATTCGACATTTGAAATTTCTCAATTAGAAGAGATGTTGATTGACAAGACCTCATATGGATTATTTGTTATTGATCGCGGAGAATGTGCCTATGGGATTGCAAGTGGAAGGCGGATACATTGCCAAGAAGAAATGCGTTCAAACATTATGGGGAAACACAGGCAGGGAGGACAGTCAGCCCAAAGGTTCGAGAGATTAATTGAAGAAGCCGCACACAAATTTTTCAAGAAATCAACTGAATTAGCTTGCGAATATTGGCTTCAATATCTTGATGATATTCAGGGGATTATTATTGGAGGGCCTGGCGCTACTAAGGATTATGTTGTGAGGCATGGATATTTTCATCATGAAATCGCTAAGAAAATTAGAGAACCATATTTTGATGTTGGTTATTCAAACGAAAGTGGGTTAAGGGAATTAGTTCAAAGGGCTGGTTCCTTGATGGATAGAATTGCTTTAGACGGTGAACGTGAGATTGTTGACCGCTTTTTGATGGAGTTAAATGGGAGTGCACCTAAGGCAACATATGGTGAAATTTTGATTCGCCAAGCATTGGATGCAGGTGCAGTAGATACATTGTTGCTTAGTGAAGACCTAAAGAAAATAAGAAATATTTACACTTGTAACCTTTGCAGTCATGAATGGACTAAGACTGAGAATCCGGGGGCATCTCCTAGTTCATGCCCTTCTTGCGAAGCTTCTAGCGACCGTGTTTCAATGAAGAAAAACTCCTCGATTTTACTTATTGATGAGTTGACTTTACTAGCAGCTCATACATCTGCAAAGGTTACTTTAATTTCAGGCGACAGTGAAGAAGGTCAAACATTGCTGACTGCATTCGGTGGTCTTGGAGCAATTTTGAGGTATTCTTGGAGTTGATCTAATGAGGGTATTACAGGAATCAGTATTGCCCTATATTTCTCGAGCAATGCTTGAGATGGGTGTTTCCAGTGAAGAAAGTGAGAATCTCCTAGGTAAAGCAACTGTGGCTGATCACGGTGATTTAGCCATAGCATGCCATTCCCTTTCTCGTGTGTTGAAAAAATCACCAATAGATATTGGAGATGAAATAGCTTCAATTTTGACTCCTTTGCTTGAAGGGATTGCTAACGTTTCTTCTCTGAATGGGTTTGTAAATTTGAAGGCAAGAGATTCATGGTTGGCAGAAAAATGTGGCGTTGTTTGTAGTGATTCTCGATTAGGCGTTTCTATTGCATCTAATCCAAGAATTGTTGCAATTGATTATTCTTCTCCAAATGTTGCTAAAGAAATGCACGTGGGCCATCTTCGTTCTACTGTAATTGGCGATTCACTTACTCGAATTTTAGAGTTTCAAGGCAATACTGTAATTCGCGAGAATCATATTGGAGATTGGGGCACTCCTTTTGGAATGTTAATTGAGCATTTATTGGACTTAGGAGAAGATGGTAAAGAAAATGAACTCAGTGTAGGCGACTTAGATGGTTTTTACAAGACTGCACGTACAAAATTTGATAATGACGCATCATTTGCAGATAGGTCCCGATCTAGAGTTGTCCTTTTACAAGGAGGAGATGAAGATACGCTTAGATTATGGCAAGAATTAGTAGATGAATCCACACGTTATTTCAACGAAGTATACAACCTTCTTGGAGTATTACTAGTTGATGATGATTTAATGGGGGAATCTGCTTATCATCATTTGTTGCCTAGTGTTGTTCAGCGTTTAGATGAACAAGGCCTATTGAAGAATAGCGAAGGTGCAGATGTTGTTTTCCCCGGAGGTCATTTGAATCGAGATGGTGAACCATTGCCGTTAATTGTTCGTAAAGGTGATGGTGGATACAATTATGCTACTACGGATTTAGCCTGTATTATCGATAGAGTAGAACGATTGAATGTTGATGATTTATTGTACGTGGTAGGGACTCCTCAATCCCGTCATTTTCAAATGGTATTTTCAGTTGCTCGACAAGCCAGATTAATTGATGATAATCATACAGCAATTCATGTGAATTTTGGTTCAGTGCTTGGTAGTGATGGTAAGGTACTCAAATCACGCTCAGGATCCGCCGTCAAACTAGTTGATTTACTCAAAGAATCGGTATCAAGAGCATATGATGTAATTGGAGAGAAAAATCCTAGTTTTTCTGGAATAGAAAAAGAAGAAGTTGCAAAATCAATTGGTATTGGTGCTGTAAAATATGCAGATCTTAGCACAGATCGAACACGAGATTACATGTTTGATTGGGCACGTATGTTATCATTTGAAGGAGATACTGCACCATATCTACAATATGCTCATGCAAGAATAAGAAGTATTTTTGAGAAGGTCAATGATGATTCATGGCATTCTTCAAATCTTCGAATTGAAACCGAATATGAGAGTCGTCTTGCCCGTTCAATCATTTCATTTTCTGATGTTGTAGAATCAGCAGCCTTTGATTTAATGCCGAATAGAATCTGTATTTATCTTCACGAAATCGCGTCTTCCTTTGGTTCGTTTTACGAAAATTGCCCGGTTTTAAATGCCGATGAAATTGAAATAATGCAAAGCCGTCTCCTCCTATGTGATACAACTGCTCGAATTTTATCCACTGGCTTAGGTCTATTGGGGATTGATGCACCTAACAGAATGTAATTAGAATTCACTTCCATCTGTCACACTTGATTCAGGTGGGCTTTCTGCTTCTGCTTCTGCTCTCATTCGAGTTAGAACAATTTTAGCTTCTTCAAAATCTTCACATGCATCAGTACGTTGAGCAGAAGGCCAACCACAATCAATTCTCTTCTTATCAAAACTATTAGGCTCAATCCAAGCTCTACAGAGTCGATGATGACAAGATGCACGAATTTCGTCACCTTCTACCCAAAATGTAGTTCTAGTACAGATTGGGCAAGCATCTCTAAAATGTTGAGTAATTACTTTCTTTGCTTCTGGACCTATTTGACCAATAGTCCAAGCTTCAATACGAATTTCTACAATTTCTGTGTCTTCTGCATTAGTCATGAAACCCCTAACAATTTCATCAACCGTTTCCTTTGAAGGCATTATCCCAAGAGTCCTCTCTTCCTCATCTCTTGAAATCCCAATTGCTGAGAAAATAAGGTCCCCTGCCTCTGCCATTAATATCTTTAATCATCCATTACGAATCAATCCAACGCTCCAAATCTTGTATTTTTCATGTTTATTGTCAAACGTATTCTTCATGAGCCTAATTTCTCACCCAAGGGATATGGTCGAGATTGGAGACATTGCACCAGATTTTACATTGAAAGCCCATGATAAGAGTGAAGTTACTCTTTCATCATTCGCAGGTAGTCGAGTAATATTGTCGTTTTATCCTGCCGCTTTTACAGGAGTTTGTAAGAATCAAGTATGTACAATAAATAATCAGTATTCAGAGTTGGGATCTACTGATGTCCAAGTTTTGGGAATCTCGGTGGATGCACCATTTTCCAACAATGCATTTAGAGAATCCAATCAAATCGATTATCCATTGCTTTCTGACGTCCATAGAGAAGTAATTACTGCATATGGAGTAACATTCGAAAATTTTGCTATAGATGGGTATACTGTGGCTCAACGATCAGTATTTTTAGTTGAAGCAGATGGGACAATTGGATATGCTTGGTATGCCGATAACCCTGGTATCGAACCAGATTATGATGCCCTATTTGCACACATTAGCAACGAAAATTAATTCCCATGCATTCAAATGATATCCCGCTCACGGAAGTTTGACCATAGCACTTCGGTGCCAATGTTGTTCGATTGCAGGGCCCTTTTGGTGTGCTGCGATTGACTCTTGAAGGTCCGTAGGGGTGATTCCCTGATTTATGAAATACAATACACACAGTTTATGCTAGGCATTTTGGAATTTATCGGGGGTTTTCTCCGATGAATTTGATATTAGATGGCGCCAATATTGCACGTCAAGGAGTAGATTCATCTGGTGATGGAAACCAACTTAGAGCAGCTATTGATCGTCTTTTAGCAGAAAATCATACTCTTTATCCGGTTCTTGCCCAATTCCGAATGTCTGGAAAACGTGCTTTCCCAAACATGGATTGGGTTGATGCCTACAAATCTCATGATAAAGTGAACTTTGTACAAGCACCATCTGGAACTGATGACGATTCATTTATTCTTGATTTAGCCATTCAACTCAAAGGAGTAATAGTAAGTAATGACTTATTTAGAAACCATAAGGAAAGATTGGGAAAAGTATCTTCAAGATATTGTGGTGGTTCTAAAGCAACTCATCGAATGATGTTTTCAATAGCAGGTGATTTGTTTATTCCTGATCCTAATTTTGTAATGCCTGCTGAAGAGGAGATTGACGTTCTGCAGCATGCAATTGACATTCCTGAATCAAATAATCAAAATAATGCTAAAACTACTAAAAAAGTTCAACAAAAGAAGAATTCCAAATCTAAGAAGGAAAAATCAAGTCTACATAAAATTACCAAAGGAACAGTAAAATCAGCAATTATTCAACATGCTAATCTTCCAATGACAGTTTCTAAGTTGGGCACTTACATTCCGAATTTAATTTCAAAATCTACTGGCCGTAAAGTCTCTAAGAGAGAATTGAGGGATGAAGCAGGTTTCGGAAATAATGCCTGGGTTGAAATTTTTTCACGAATGGGGCCTGAGATTGAAGTCGATCGAAAAGAATCACCTCCAGTAGTTAGATTTGGTAGTAAAATAAAGAAATCTAACCAAAACAAAGGAAGACAAAAACGAACTAGATACAATAATTCAAAGAATGTTGATTATTCTTCTTCACTTGAATTGGTTTTCTTAGAGGTAATCGATGAACGTAGACATCGATTAGTTTCAGCTAAGACATTTCTTTCATCTTTACTTCCGTTCTTGAAAGTTGATGAAGTTCTCGTGTTGCCTTGGTCAATTGTTTGTGAAAAACATTTGAAAAAATCGGGTCAACGTCTTGCAAAGTTGTCCTCTGAAGAATTCAATGAATTGTTAAATCAAGTTCCATGGCCATTAAATGGGAAAAAATCGAAGATAATTAAGAAGGCAGTAATTGATGATGAACTACATCTTTGGGGACGATAAATCAATCAATTCTAGAATGAAGCCAAATTAGGTGGTATCCAAATCTAGTTTTTACAGGGTCACTGACAGCACCTACGTCCATCTTTTTCACTGCAATTTCAAAGCCTGCTGCCATTTGACCTCTTCCAAATGTCCCTAAATCTCCTCCTCTTCTTCCGGATGGGCACGTCGAGTGTTTCCTAGCTCTTTTTTCAAATTCTTTCAATGGTTTTTTGGCATTTACTATATGATTCCTAATTGTGACTGCTTCTCCTTTGGAAGCAACCAAGATATGACTGGCTTCTGCGCTTCTCATTGTTCTCCCCATGCCAACCATCTAGCAAATGAACCATATACAATTCCACTAACTGCAAGTGATTCTTCATTGAAACGTTCCATTGTATCTAGGTATGTGTGGTACTCTGCACTGCCAGACCCATAGCATACCATTGCTTTGCCATATTCTCCATCAGGATCAATCTCGAAAACAAATGGTGCATGATCGCTATTGTATGGCATATCGCTTGAATCAACAAGTCTGATATCTGCACTATATTTGGAAGCAAGGTTAGGATATTCTTCTGAGAATTTGTAATGTATGTTGGCAATATGTTGCATATCATCTGCGTCGTTTCCAAAGAGTACAACTCCATTATTTCTATCAGAATCTACATGGTTCATGTCTAAGTTGACATAGACTCGAAGGTGATCTCTTAATTCCTCTTGATGTGCTTCAACCCATGCTTTGGATCCAAAAAGCCCTTCTTCTTCGCCACCCCATGTACAGAACTTTATTGTGTATTCTGGAGTTCCTAAATCATTGTACAGCGCTCCGAATTGAGTTGCTAACTCCAACACTGTAGCAGTTCCAGATGAGTCATCAACAGCTCCTGGACTATTGTATACTGTATCGTGGTGTGCTCCAAAAATAATCATATCATTAGATGAACCTGGAATTACTCCACATGGTACTGAAATTTCTCGAGTCCCTTCATTATCGACTCTAACGTCTAATCCCAGTCTTTGCGTTCCATTGATTATTTGATCAGAAATTGTTTCACCTACTGTCTTTGAAACCATTAGGAAGGCAATTCCAGCAGGCATGGTTTCGAATCTACTTACATCAACTGATTTGAAGTAAGGAACACAATCTCCACTAATTAGTTCATCACAATTCTGTATTTCATTTACAATGATTAGAGCAAACAAATCACTTTCCTGAGCTCTAAGGAATAAATCTGTATTTCCAGTAACATCGCCTCTCCCCCAAACCATTCCTACATTTCCAGAAGCAGAATCCCAGTCTGAATTTTCACTTCCATTTCCTAAGTCAATTACTGCAATATTTTGTGCGAAATTAATTTGTTGTGTTCCACTATATCCTTGGATAACAAATTGTTCCAGATGTGTAAATTCAGTAATGCTTGATCCTATATCTGATGGCCCACATGGGTCAAAAGGAGGAATGATTCCACCAGTTTCACACATTCTTAATATTGGAGTTGCAAGAATTTCAAACATTGGGACATTAAATTTTTCAATAGTTGCACCCATTCCAGCATCTGTGAAGTTTTGTTTGTTCGATTCTGCAGCTGCAGTCTCTTCGATAGTTCCACTCATTCTCCCACCCCATTCAGGATGGCCCAAATCGACTAAATCTTGTGCGAAAGAACGAGTTCGTTCTGAATCAAATTCAATTAATTCGTAATCTGGTATCGGTTCTGAAGTTAAGTACGAGATTACTCCTCCTCCTGCCATAAATAGGATAGATACCACTAGATATGGCATAAATGGAGTATTTACGAAAGCATAACCAATGATTGTAAGATATCCGTCATTTCCTGGTTTTGCCTTCTCTTGATCATCTGGAGGATTGTGGAGCCGTTCAAAAAGTTCTTCTTTATTGCCACTAACTGTATACCCTCTAAGTTTCAACTCATTCCTAAGTTGAGAGACAGTCCACTTGTTAATGTCGTCCATTGTGTATTCTGTGAAGATGGTTTGATTTGAACCCATTTGGCAATTGAGTATTATTCTTGAAGTTCTATCTCTTCACCCGTCCAACGAGCAGTAAGATTGTTTTCAATTCCCAATTGGTCTAGGATTCGAGCAACTACAAAATCCACCAGGTCTTCAATTGTGACTGGGTTATTGTAGAATCCAGGGCTAGCAGGGAGAATAACTCCACCCCATTGTGAAATTTTTGTCATATTTTCAAGATGAACTGTAGCATATGGAGCTTCTCTAGGTACTAGAATCAGTGTCCTTCTTTCTTTTAGGGCTACTATGGCACTTCTAGTTGCTAGATTATCTGAGATCCCTGCAGCAATTTTTGAGATTGTCGTTCCAGAAGCTGGACAAACAATTACTGAATCTATCATTGCAGACCCACTCGCCGATTTCGCAGCGAGATTTTGATTATCTTCCATCATACATCCATATTTTTCAGCGATATCTTGTGGGGTCATTCCACATTCTAATTCTAAATTAATTGCACCTTCTCGACTGATGATTAATCGAATATCGTGTCCATCACTTCGCAGTAATTCGATTAGTCGAACTCCATACCTTGCCCCCGAGGCCCCAGTAATTGCTACAACATGATTGCCCATGTTCTCACGCTGACGTCATAATCCTTGAAGCGTTGCTTTTTTCCTAAACCTTTTAGCGCCTGTTATTTAGTTTCACTAATAGCCTCAAAACTTCTACATATATCCAAATTAATGTGACTAATAGTCCGAAGACAGCTCTCCATTCAAGATTTTTTGGCGCGCCATTTTCTACTCCTCTTTCAATATAATCAAAATCGGATGCTAGCATTAGGGCGCCTAGCCCAATACATAGCAATGAAAATCCAATACCAATTGGTCCACTCCCATGAATGTAAGGTATCCCGATTCCAAAAATCCCTAAAATGAAAGTCAGTAGGTATACCATCATAATGGCAAAAACTGAACTATACAGAGCAATCCTGAAATTTTCATTTACATTAATTATTCCTAATCTATAGACCGTTAGCATGCTACCAAAAATCATTCCTGTGATCAAGAAAGCTTGAATTGCAATTCCTGGGTAAAAATCGTTTATGAAATATGTTGATCCCCCTAATAAGAATCCTTGAGATATAGCATACCCTAATACGAAAAATGGATTTGAAAATATGTTGTGGATTGAGGGAATAAACCAAGATAGCAATAGGACCACATAGAAAATCCCGTTTAATAGGAAACCCAATGTCATAACTAGTATAGCTAATTCCAAATTTCCAGTAAGTCCTAAACTCCATGGAGTTAGGCCTGCTATCATTAATAGAAAGAATGCGATTGCTCCCTTTTCAGCAACTCCTTCGATTGTCATTTTTTCGTCCAACATTCCTTGGAAAACAAAGACCATGTCATTTAGTGCAGGGTTCTTGGTACGGTACATTATATGTTTACGGGGGCCACAAGTAATCAAGGGTTACTCTGATAGAAATTGAATTTTAGTCGGATTTGGGTTTTTGTGAACAAATGATGAGTACAAATGCTAAGGCGAATGGAAATACAGATCCAATAATGTATTGCATCTCCATTTCAACAAATCCCCCTAACCAACTGTATGAATCCATTATTGCAATGGTTAAATGACCTAATGCAAAGAATCTACCAAAAATGTGTAAATTATCTTCAACATAAATTGAGACTAGCCAATGCGTAAGGCCGAAGATAATAGCGAGTGCTCCAGCATATCGGCCGACAAGGAGTCCATAGGAGGTAAGATTACTCCCTGCAGCCAATGTATTAATGGGGTCAATCATAATCATAATTCCCAGTAAAATAGGGACAGTTCCTGTGATTTTCATTATTAACGAAAGACTGAATTCTATATTTCCTGCTTCTTCGTCATTCAATTCGTCCATATTTTCTGGTAAAATCGTTAACAAATATACGTTTTGACTTATTTGATTATAAAGTGCCTTTTCTAATAAAAGGTTGATTGCAATGCAAATGTCCCCCTTTGAGTTTATCACAATCTTTTGTTCACTAATTCTCGGTTTAGCTCTTACACATATTTTCCGTGCGGTATCTGATCTCTATGAAATTAGAGATAGAGTAACTACTTACTGGCTCAATTCTCTATGGGTGGTGACAGTATCTATGTGGACTATTTTTTCTTGGTGGGGGTTATGGATGCTCTCAATCGATATGGATACTTGGAACTACGGTCAGTATTGGTTTCTTGTTGTTAACTTAGCATCGATTTATTTCTTTACTACTCT
>Ga0208277_1000836_pt1 | contig 18165 bp, 16 predicted proteins | sample ETNtaG_5_FD_185782 | JGI IMG/M metagenome (GOLD analysis project Ga0208277, IMG submission 185782) | Marine microbial and viral communities from oxygen minimum zone, Eastern Pacific Ocean - ETNP201406SV205 (SPAdes) (version 2) | ecosystem: Environmental > Aquatic > Marine > Oceanic ...
TAATTGATTGGCATTATGACCATCAGCGTACAAGTGGATTTGATCAAATGGGAGATTGGTCAGGAAATGGAGTTGATGTCTGTATAATTGATACTGGAATTGAATTAAATCACCCTCATCTTCGTGATGTTCAACTCGAAGGATGGTTGGACTTAATCGAGAATAAAAGTGAACCATATGATGACGAAGGGCATGGAACTGCAATGGCAGGGATTTTAGTCGCCCATGGAAGTCTACCAGGTGTTGCTCAAGGCATATCTCTACATGTTGTAAAAGCACTAGATTATTCAGGTTCTGGAAATGATGAGACAATTGCATCTGCCGTCAATTGGTGTATAAATCAAGAAACTGACATCATTAGTATGAGTTTAGGAGGAAGTCCAGGGTTCAGATTCTTTGGACAATCAACTGATGAATCCGAAAACGCTGTACAGGACGCATTGGATTTAGGAATATTTGTAGTTGCGGCTGCAGGTAACGACGGCGGCCCTGATGATGATGGAGATGTAGAGAGTCCTGGTTCGATTCAAAGGGTAATTTGTGTTGGAGGACATGATCGATTTGGAGATATCTGGGAAGGAAGTAGCATGGGCGATAACGACGGGGGTTTCTTCCCACCTCGATTACCAAATAGTGACCCAGATATGAAACCTGAAATCACAGCGGGAGGACATGAAGTTCCAGTATTAATGGCATCAAATAACAGTGGAGATACACAATATGGATGGGGGTCATCCTCAGGTACCAGTGCAGCAACAGCTTTTGCTACAGGTGCAATTGCATTGGCACTTGAAGGCGCTCCAAATCTTAAACCAGGAGCAGTTGATGGAGGACAGGATGCCATTGAATCAGTCAAAAATCATCTAATGGATTCTGCAAGCGGTGGAACTTCAGAACATGACGACCTGCTGGGTTATGGGAAATTAAATGCTGCAATATTTTTCGAAAATGTCAATGGAATACCTCCAGAAAATAATTCTCAAAATATTTTACATGTTAACCAAGATGACATCCTTTCAACATTTTCTACAAATAAAGTACTCATCATTGGAATAGATGGAGTAAGAGGAGATGTTGCTAAAATGGTATCAACAGAAGAAGATAGCGCATTTGGAAGAATGCAAGAAGACGGTGCTTGGACATATGCTTCGACTGTTGGTCCAATCGCAATATCTGGCCCATCTTGGTCTAGCATGTTAACTGGAGTTTGGTGCGACAGACATGGAGTTTACGATAATGGATTTGAAAATCATATGTTGGACTCTACCCCTGATTTAATCGAAATGATTGAAGCCCATGATTCATCAATAGAAACTGCTAGTCTAGTATATTGGCAACCAATTGATACTACAATAATAGGGAAAGGAACAGCAGATACTCAAGAGCGATTTGAAGAAGATAAGGATCTTCACTCCCGTGCTGTAGAATTGCTTAGTGATAATTCATCCTTAGATGTATTATTTGTTGCTTATGACGACCCAGACTATGCAGGACATAGGCATGGATTTTCCCCCAATTCTGAAGAATATGTGGACGCAGTCAAACTTGCTGACCAACGGGCTTCTGAACTACTGGATGTCTTAGATGAACGGATTACAATTGGAGAAGATTGGTTGGTAATCATCACAAGTGACCATGGCGGTGGAGGAGTATATGAACACGCACATAGCCCATCTACATCAATCGATAGAACAACAATAATGATGGTACGCGGTGGGAATACAGTCTCAGGAGAAATGGAAAATTCAGTAGTTGTAGATGTTGCAGTCACTGCACTAACTCATATGGAAGTTCCTCTGCCATCGGGGCTTGATTCTCTTGATGGAAGAGCCCTTGCATTCGAACCAAATGTAGAGAATGCAAGATTGCCTAATTGCCCTCAACATTTTTCTGCAACTATTGCACAAAATTCTGAAACGATAAATTTTGGACTATTTGCTTTAGGAGGACTAATGATTGGAACATCAGTAATTTTTCTGTATAAGCGATGGAAGCCTAAGTCAAACGACGAATAGCAACTATTGTACCGCCGCCTACCTCAGTAAATCCTACTGCATGAGTTTCATTCCAATCCGTCATACATCGAATCCATTGATTAAAAACTTCAACTCTCATCTGCTGATCATTAGATGGTTTTCCAGTGGGATAATCGCCCACGTCTGCAGTAGGAACAAGTGGCTCTGGAGTAAGAACAACCCCACCAAGACGAACCAATGATAGGGCATTTTCTACATCCTGAACTTGCCCCTTCCAATCAGAGTGTACAATAATTACATCCGCTGGAACAGGTAGAAGAGATCCAGTTCGAGCAGCTTCTGGTGTTGAAGCATTTGCTGCAAGCCAAGCGGTTGCTTCGCTAGAGATTGAATCCCATGAACCTACAGTAACTGAACACCAAGAACCAGCGTCAAAACGTTCTACAATTCTTTGTAAAATTATGCCAAATCGATTTCCCTCCTCCACCATTACATATGATTCAGGATGATCAGAATCGGCCCATATATCATGAAACCAAGCACTAAGATGCCCAATTCCTGCACCAACTTCTATTATTTTTTTAGGGGATAATCGTTCGACTATATCTCTAAATCTAGACCTCATGGAACGAGGAAGAGGGTCTAATTCCATATGCAACATCTGTTGAGTGATATTTGCTGCAATTTCAGGTTCTTCTTCACTTCTTTCAGAAGGAGAAAGCATCGCTGTCATGATATCTTCTTGTGAGAACTGAGGTAGCCCTCCTCCTTCCATGTATGTCGCTCCCGTACCAATGCTTTGAATTTCGCCATCCAACAGGCATAAAGAGTAAGCCAGAGGGGGGCATTTATGGATGAACCTACGGAGGAGCCCGAGGGCGAAGTAATTCATGTAGAATTATGTCCTTCGTGTGGAACTAGCCACATACACGAGATTCTCTCGGAAAAAAAAGTAGGAGAGGGGGCCGATTACAGAGTTCAATGTGAAGGATGTACCCATGTTTATTTAATTCAAATTAGACCTCCAAAGGCTGTCCGAGTGAAATTTACTTTATCAGATGGACCAAATAGCATTGTAGAAGAAATTGAAGTTGACGAAGATGAAACTATCTATCTCAATGATGTATTCGATTATGCTGACAAACTATGGAGAATAAGTCAACTTCATTTGGTACAAGAACAAGCTGTTCGTTCGGCGGAACCAAATGAAGTTGTGTCAGCATGGGCAGTCAGGTGTGATTTGGTAAGAATCAAAATTACAATGACAGAAGGAGAAGAAAGTACCACTTCAACAATTGAATGTGACCCCGAAGATATTTATGTGTGTGGAACAATCATTGAATTCGAAGGCAAGAAATGGAGAATTCGAGCAATACATACTGGAATAGGAAGAACTTTGACTGGCAGAAGGGAGGCGTCTAAAATTAGGAGAATTTACCTTCACCCTCCTCCTGATCCTAGACGCCGAAGATTTCGTAAAGAGTAATTACCTACGATTAGACCAAGGCATTAGTAGAGCTTTTGTGATATGCCAAGCAACATCTGGATTCTCACGTAATCTACGAACTCCATACTCATACCATTTTGAGCCATATGGGAGATAAATACGAGTCCTATGACCTTCTTTAGCTAATTTTCTTCTAATATCGCCCCTCACTCCTAACAACATCTGGAATTCGTATCCTGGACCTTTTCCAATTCTAGAATTACCCGCATTGGGTCTAGGGTCTTCGATATCTGGCCCCATACCCATATTCTTTAGAGATCTCAGAGAATGTTCAATCACCTTGGAATCGTGTGATGCAATGGCAGTATATGCTCCAGATTGAAGCATTGCATCAATGGCCTCATTTGTTGCTAGAGTAATCGATTTCTTATCAGTATGAGCAATATCAGATGATTCAAGATAAATACCCTTGCAAATCCGATGATCAGCATCTTGACCCAATTGATTTGCTAAATCTGAAATATCGTCAAGAGTCCTGAACAATCTACCTTGAAGAACCGTACCAACATTTTTCAGACCCATTTCATGAAGCCGCAATACCAAATCAATTGTGGTTTGTGTAACACGATGGTCTTCCATATCTAATCGAACAAAAATATTATTTTTTTCCGCTTTACGGAGAATATTTTCCATAGACTTTTCAGCCGAATGGGGGTCAATCAATAATCCAAAGGCAGTTGGCTTGATTGACAAATTCGCATCAAAACCTTCAGCAACTATTCTGTCCAATACTCGATTGTATTCTTCAATGAAGAATTGTGCTTCTTGCATTGTGGTAATTTCTTCGCCAAGTACATCAACAGTGAAACAAGCTCCTTCTTTGGAAAGACTAGTCATCGTTTCAAGAGCAGATTCGAGATTTACTCCAGCATGATAACGACGAGAAACCCAACCTACAACGAATTTTGGCATCAGCGGAAGAACGGTTACAACCATCCGCCCGAGTATGCCCATGAACCCTTCTTGTGGAATAAGGATATGACGATTACCGAATCAAGTTTCAAAATTTACAAAATCTGCTAGTCTGAAAATTTCAATATCAATTGATTCAAGATATCTTCTAATTGATTGCCTTTGCCAGCCTTTGAATGACTTTCGATCTAGATGAGCAACAATCTTGTGATTTGGAAATGAAATTTTTGTCTGCTGAATTGCTACATCAATAGAATGCATCCATGGCCCTTTAGGCAATGTATCCGTTAGAGGGTCCCAAATCCCTTCTGGCTTGTACATCGTCAAAGAATAATTTGCAAGTAAATGACCCACTAGAGCATTAGTTTGTAACAACACAGAACGATGCCGAGGAGCATAATGTCCTCCACCAATGCCAACCATCACCACTTGTTCGATTTGTGCATTAGAGCTAGGAGAATCTAATCCTAATTCTTCAGAAAGTACATCCGCCCAGACATTTGCTGCATCCTCTCTACCCCAATGTTCCTCAGTTGAACCAATTTCGATAAATAATGTTGGAGTAGATAATGTAGGACCATGGTGTGTTGTTTCAAGAGTAATGTCAAATTCATCATCCAAACCATGTATGTGTGCAATTCGTTTCAACCTCCTAAACAGAGATGCGAAACGAGGAGAAGGAGGAACTGCTTCTCCATTACGCCCACCATGTTCTGCTTTTTCACCAACTGGTTCTAATCCAAGAACACCGATAGCATGTAACGTCAAACTTGGCAATCCAGATGCAGCAACATGACGAGACAGAAACAAAACTTCTGAAATTTCACAATCTGTTGAGTTACAATAGGTCTCATCTAAATGATCACTAAAAAGATGTAAATCATCTCTCCACCACAAATGAACAGGAGCTCTGGAATGATGCCAAACTCTACCACCTTCAACTCCATCCATTTCATTCCAGCCTTCTCTTGAAAGAAGTACTTGACCTTGAATTGTAGAACCAATGTCAGAATCTGAAACTACAAGTAATGAAACTGAACCCATATTCCCACCAATCATGAATCACATTCTTGAGAATAATGGAGACCAACGAGAATATTCCCAACAGTCTGCCCTAATTACTCCGTCTTTATCAGGCGTAAGTAAATGAAATCTAATCCGTTCATAACCAACATGTGGAACCGGGCGAGTATCAACCAGAAATATTCCACTGTCCTGTAGTTCTATTGATTGTATATTCCAAATAGAATCTGGATCGTCCGGGAAGCAATCATTACCAATTTCTTGTATATTAGCCTGAATCTGCATTCTGAATTTTAGTGAATCTGATCGTGATGGGGCGGATCGTTCTAATGGATTATCAATATTGGGACTGTCAGAAATTGAACTAGATGAATCGTCATAAAGAATCAAAGTATCATCATCTTGCATGAAATCAATTTCATCTCCTAAAAACGACATACCTAGAAGGACATGAACGCCCTCCATATCTGGTAAAATCCCACCTCTTACATTCCTTCGTATAATTTTATTTTCTCCAGAACCAACCGATACTTTGTCTAAAAGTACTCGATAGGAATTAGTATCTCCTCCAGCAGTACGGCTAACTTGAATATTTTTAGGATCTACTTTTATCCCCAAATGTCTAGCAGCAGTAGCAGGTATTGCAACGCTTGAAGCGCCAGTATCGACAATAAATGAAACGGATTTGTCATTAATTTGGCCGTTAACGAAGTAACTACCTGATCGTTGTTGGGGTATTACGACTGTCTTACGCCCCATGTGATTGCTCCAATATCCAACTAAATAGGCCAAGATAAGAACATTCCCAGAAGAATCGATTCAAAAAAGAGTTCAGAAATTATTGCGGATATGAACCTTCAAGCACCATATCCCAATCACGTAACATGGCAGTAGTCGGGAAAGCAGATGGCCCCATTCTTCAGGTCTGGCAAATGGGCGATGAAATTTTAGTCCAATTAATGGATTCTAGAATTCAAAGAACCACTGGAAAAATGAGCTTTTGGAGGAGTCCTGAAAAACCATATCCAATAAATGTCAATCATGCAGTAAAATGTTCAGATCAAGCAATCATGACTTGGATTGATGATGAAATACGAGTATCATTGATGGCCAGCATGGATTTTTCATCGTCACATTGGGAATCGACATATGAAAATCGGACTGAGTTAAAAGAGCAGCTCAAGCACAATGGGATAATTAGACATAAATGCCAATATTGGTTCCATAGTCTAGATGCTGAAGTCTTATCTATTGCATCTCATGAAGATAAATTTGCTTTTGTATCAATGAATAGAGGAGTATATTACCTTAAATCAACTGAGGGAGAACCTGAAGAAATTTGGAGATCTAATATCCCAGATTGGCCGAAACCTTGGCCTAATGTAGTATGGAAGAGACCTGGAGAAGAGAATGGGAATCTTGACACTTATACTCAGTCAATCCATCTTGATGAAGATAACCTGATTTTATTTGATGAACGTGGATCATGGGTTTCATTATCAACACAAGATGGTAAAGAAATTTCTACAGGACGTTTGCCGTTTAATGGAAAAAATACAGGTACTTGGAGGGGAGAAAATAGTTGGGCGATTCTTGAAGATCATCGGAAATTGCACATTCTAGATTCTCAATTTAACACAATTAACAGTCACAAAACACCTGGACCAGTAAATTATGCTAGGGAATCTAGTAAGGGCTGGATATGGACCGGATGGCGCCATGATGGTTGTGAAAGTGGCATCAAAAAAACTAATGAAATCGGATTATGGATTGATTCAAACGAGAGCCCACGAGTACTATCAAACGATGGAATATGGCGTCTATTTTTCAATTGAATTATTCTTCTTCTTGTGATTGAGACGGTTCAGGAGATTCTTCTTCTCCCTTTGTATATCCGCAGCGACCACATGTCACTCGATCTGCGTGAACTGCAAGAAATACTCCCGGACCACAACGTGGTTCTGGACAGAATTCGCCCTTTCTGACTAGTTTGCCACTGGACGTATCGTACTTACCAGCCTTGGCTTTACGCCACTTCTCTCCCATCAGGCTCCCTCCTCATCTTCATTAGATTCATCAGATTCTTCTTCCTCAGCAGGTGATTCTTCAGGTTCTTCGGATACAGGTTCCGAATGTGCACCTCTCCTTACATGGCGGTCTTTAACAAAAGTTGGGACCGTCGAATCTGCTGCTTCTGAATTTGAATATACATGAGCTACCCCAGTGGTTGAAGATCGGCCAAAACGAGAAGTTACCTCCATGATATATGTTTGAGATTTAACTGAACCTGGCTCCATCCTATTTACCATTTCAATTAATTCACGAAGACTAGGAGTAGGTGCCTTCGGATGATCAACTGTGAAATGAAGTTCCACACGTTCAAGAATTTCATTGTCAATTCTATTGTCGATATTCATTCTATCACCTAACGTACATTCACCTTGAGTGCATAACTTCCAGGACGAGTTACACCCATTCGTTTCCCAACCTCAGACATCTCTGGATTAAAGATAATGACTAGTCCCTGCCAATCCCTTGAAACTGGAGATGTAGGGCAATCTGTGCATTGTATTGCCTCATTTTTGTCCTCAGGCTCAGGTAAAATTGCATTACATTCAGCACATGCAAAGGGGATTGTTGCCATTTCAAGCATCCTCCTGTAACCATTCATAAGCTCCTAGACCTGGTTGTTTACAATTTAATCCAATCTTACTACTTCGAGGGTCGTTGTGATTAATTGACTTGGAAACAATTCGTGCCCGGATATGGCTTGATTCCCCGATATATCGTCCTGACTGAGCACCGATGATTCTTGAAATCCCTTGCGACATTTCAACATTAACTGGTTCTTCAAAAATCTGAGATTTATGGAGTAAAGCTTCAGTTGGTCCAATTAATACGAATGCTCCGAATTCATTTACCTTCTGGATTTTTCCATCGACTACCTCGCCCTGATCCATTGCAAACATCAATGCTTGATATCGGACATTTTGGTAAATTGCTCCATCTCCGTGAATTACTCGTCCACGCCCAACAACCTGATGATCGTAGGTCAATAGAATAAAATCCTCTGAATCTGGATCATATCTCCCCTCAAAGGCATTCAATGCCAAGATATTGATAGTCTGCTCAAGAGAATCTGTCAAGTGCATATACTCTGGCGGGATACGAATAGTGTCTTCTTTCTCAATGATGTAATACATCTTTCATGCCTCCAACTTCCCTCTTCCAGCGCTAATGAGTACGAGAGGGAGAAAACCCTGCTCGTCCATCATCGGCAACGCCTCAAGAGGAGAAGTACAAACTGTCGAACTTCGACCCCCATTTAAGCCTACCCGGATATTCACTATTTTCTTCGCCGGAGAAAACCAACAGGGCAACGATTCATTATGATTTGTAACCTACTTCGCCAAACGTTGAATAGGTCTGCTATCAACAAAAGTATTGATTAGAGGGGAAAGTAGTGAATAACACGGTAAAAGCGAGATTTGCGATACTCGTAATTTTGGCCCTGATTTCTACTCCTTGGTCTCAAATTGAATACCAATTAGAGGAAGATGAAAATCTACATTTTTCATCATCTAGAAGTACTGACCCATGGACTTCTAATCAACCATGGGGGCAATTTGGAGGTGGACCAGATAGAAGACATACCCCCCCTAATCATGCTTCAGATGGAGGCGCTGGCAACGGTAGCCCTGATGAGGCCCCAATACTTGGAACAATTCTTGATCCAATTGTCAATTGGAAGCAATCTTCAGATCCTATTGGAACTTCAGCACTTTCTACTGCAATCGGAAACTTTTCACAATCAATTATCTCACCTGTAGGGTACAATGAAGAATGTGGAGGAGCTTCCCTTTTCCCAGTTATCGTTCAATCTGATGGGAATGGTAATTCTATATTGAGAATCATTGAAGGAGAAGATGCAGTAATTGCATGGGAAGAAGACCTTGGCCCTACACGTCCAATGAAAGCAGGACCAATTGTGGCAGATGTTGATGATGATGGGAAACCGGAAATAATCGTAATTTTCGATTCACAGGGAACGCTAAATGTAGAATTATGGGCCCCTGAATTAGAATGTACGGCAACTGGTTGGATTGCTAGTGGCACCCATTCAAGCCAGCAACTGTGGACATGGTCAGATGAAGGATTGAGTTTGGAGCATCCACAAGGAGCATATACTTCAGGAATAACAGGAGACCATCATCCAACTGCCCAACCTGTAGTTGCAGACTTAGACTTAGATGGAAAGCCTGAGATGGCCATTCCAGCTATTTCTGAATCAACAAATACTCCCGTAATCCTATCAATTACCCTCCCTACTTCTGGAAGTCCTGAAGAAAATTGGAGAGCGGAAATTGAATCTGGAACTCATCCTTCCGACCTTACTTTTGCTACTCTAGGACCAGATAGTGCAGCCGTCTTCTTCACAACAATTGAAAATGATGACGGATTAATGTGGGCATGGAGGTTAGATGGAGACACTGGAGCATCGGCTTGGTCAGGAGGCTCATCATTAGGGAACTTAGATGGAGGTGCTTCAGACTCTCCTAGAATCCGTCTACCTGGCCCAATCGTAGCACAATTAGATTCGGATGCTGCTCCTGAATTAGTCATTACAATACCTACTGATTTGGGCGGAAATGGAGTTACAGACGGTGCTGAATTCATTGCCATAGAAGCGACAAGTTCATCAGAAATTTGGTCATTTAATGCACGTGATGGATATGCAGATGCTCCGCCATTGGTTCTTGATTCGGATAATGATGGAATAGATGACAGAGTATGTTGGGTAACATGGAGATCGGCTAATACAAACAGAGATGCGATGGCAGGATGTCATGATGTTTCGCAAAGTAGCCCAGTTCAAAGATGGTATAGAACATTAGAGGCATCAGGTGGAACTCTAAATGACGAGATTGCAGTTGCATCTCCATTTTGGATGGACTTAGATGGAGTAGGTGAACCCGAAATCCTAGTGCCATATGGAAGATCCATTTTTGCATATGATGGTGATGAAGGTACTAGTGTGGCAATTTCATTAGAATGGGAAGATGATTTTGAAACAGGAAGTCGTTTATGGGCATCTCCTGCCTTGGCTGATGTAGATGGAGATGCATTACTGGATATCGTAATTGGGGACCTAGTAATTTCCCACGCTGCTGCTGATGTGCGTCCATTCATAGATGGAAATGGGATTGAATTCAACCCTACAGCTCCCGACCCTAATGAAATGACAACTATTACTGCTTATGTAGAAAATGTTGGTACGATAGCTACCGAGAAAGATGTTGATGTGATCCTTTATGCTGATGGAATTGAAATCGGAAGAGATCGGATTCCCGCAATGAATCCCGTCGGACCATCAGGAAATGGCAATTTTGGCTCCATAAATGTCGATTGGTCTGGGGGATTAGGTACTCATTCATTCAGCATGGTAATCGATCCAATGCAAAACCTCACTGAAACAAGAATTGACAATAATCAACAAAATAGAACACTAACAATCCTTGAACCATATGCTATTTCGGTAGTATCGTCTGGAGGATTAATTCGAATTGATCCCGGGGCAAGTGAAGATGTCGAATTATTAGTTACAAACATAGGCAAAAATGACGCCACTTGGACAATGGAAATTGACTCGAGTGAATTACCTGAAAACTGGACTGTAAATCCATTGACATCTTTAGAGAATATCAGTGTAGATTCAGGAGATAGTTGGACGCCGACTCTTCGAATAAGTGCACCCAATGATGCTCTAGGATCCGACAAAGGAAGTATATCGGTGACATTAACTCCTAGTGAATCACCTAATTCAACTCATTCAATGATTATACCAATCGAAGCAAATCGAACCAGAGGAATTTCATTACGTGGCCCCATGGGTATCGCTCAAACTACTGGATGGGGGATTCCTGGTTCAACAGCACATGCTTGGTTACTAATAGAAAATCTAGGTAATGCTGTAGAAACAGATACTGGAATAACATATGGCAATACTCCTTGGGGTAATGGAATGACCTTAGCATCACCAATCGGAAACCCAATTACGTCAATTACATTGAACCCAGGAGAAGTACAAATCCTATCCGTAGAAATTGCAGTTCCTTCAAACACTCAATTAGGAGATACTGTAAGTTCAACTGTTGAAATCTGTATTGGATCAGGAAATGAGAGAGAATGCGAACAAGTTAATGTTGAATTTATTGCGAGTGATGTTGTTGCAATCCCATCTCACCACAGGACTGTGCCATTGCTTGGAATAGAATGGCAAATTGAAGGTATTTTCACATCTGGCGACCAAGAAATGGAATGGGATTTAGCTACTGGAGGACTGTCCATTCAATCCGATTGGAGCATTTCCAGTACAGGTGATTTAGAAATAATAGGTGACCAACTTTTTGCTCGTTCGTCATCGAATTCATTTAGTGGCAGTATTATCCTAAACCTACCAGAAGATGCAATTCCAACTACCCATATTTTCTCGATTGTTGAAGCAAATCAAACACATGCAGATCTAAACCTTAGTTTAGAAGTGCTTCAAGAATATAGGGCATCAATTACTAATCCAAATCATCCTTCGGGAGAATTTATTGAACTAAACATGATACAAACAGATCTTTCATATTCAACAATAGTTTCTTTTGAGAATAGTGGAAATGGAGAGGACACATATGCATTATATGGAAGAGTAATAGATGATGGAAATCTATCAAATATTGATTCGATTGACATTACTTTCCCAATTTCCACCATTACATTAGCGCCTGGTTCTTCAAGTAGTCTTCCGGCAAGTATTGTGGTACCTTCAGGAACGCCAGCCAGAGTCCCATTTACGATAGAGTGGGAGATGTTATCTCTAGGAAATACAAGTGTTTCTGATTCAATTCAAGGACTTTATGAAGTGCAGCAAGATCATGAATGGTCATTTGAGATATCTGAGGAAAATTATCCATTCCATGAAGAAGGTGAAAATGGAACCATGATTATTGGCCTTCCTGGAGAGACACTCCAAATCCCATTACGAGTTATCAACACAGGCAATCATGATGATACATTGAATCTTACATCTTCGTCATCAATTACTCCATTTGGCAATGATCCTCTGTCTCCGTGGATTATCGAAGGATCAAGTACACAAACCATTGACGTGAATGAAAATGAAACATTGTTGTTGAATGTCACAATTCCGAATGATGCTTGGAATGGGACGATCTTGACAATTGATTGGCAAGGGTTAGCAGGAGGGCTCGTGAGTATTTCTGCACCATCACACTCAATCGAAGTAGGACATACACCAAGTTGGAAGGTAATTGCATCAGGAGTTGATTTGGACATTTCCCCATTTGGTGAAATTATTTCCATGACAGTTGTTCAAACCGGAAATTTGCCTGCCGAACCATATGCAAATACGTATGTTTCAGGAACAATTGGTTGGAATGTCAGTATTGAAAATACTCCTGGGATTCTTGAACCCGGGCAATCAGGCAATTTAGAATTAAACATCACCCCTCCATCTTCCGCAATTGCAGGCCAAGCAGTCCAATTAAACATCATTCTTCGAAACGGTGATGGGAGTGGATGGTCATCTGCAACATTCCCAGTTAGAGTAGATGCATTAAGGAACCATACATTGGAAGGCGACTCAAATTGGTATGTTACAAATGAAGGAGGTTTTCCATTACTATGGGTGACAAATGAAGGCAATTCTCCGACCTCATTGAATTTACAAGTTATTGGAGGAGGAAACGGATGGAATTTATCTCATCCCGATACAATTCATCTATCAATAGGAGAAACTCGTGGCATCCCAATTAATTTGATACCTCCGAATGATGAGGGGTTATCTCCTCCAACAATTACAGTGCGTACAACAGATGAAGCAGGAATTCAACGAGAGATTCAATTAAACCCTATCCGTTCTGAACGTTCATGGTCAAATTCTCCCGTCATTGTTGGTTTAGTAGGAGATATATCCACCTTTTCTTTCAATGGTCAAGATGTAGGAGATTCTGCACGAATTGTAGGTGGCCCCACACTCACTTCAGATAGAGGAAATTGGTCATATAATATAGGAGAATCACAAAACATCGATGTACGAATTGGTACAATAGAACTACCAGCCATAGTATTCAGCGAATCTCCAAATTCCAGAACTACATTTTGTTCTTCTTCAATGAATGGAACTGTAATTGAATCAGTCTGTACGATTGGAAATGGCTCAATAGAAATGGCATATACTCTAATGATTACAGATGATCAAGGGCATTTAGTGCATATAGAAACAGGCGTTGCACCTGCAGACTCGATTATTTCTATCTATTCTAATGCAAGTTGGGAAGCAAGTGTTGGGACTAGAACTTACACAATTACAGTCCATGATAGAAATGGAATTATTATCGAAACATTGTCTAAAGAAGTTGAAATAAGAGATATTGAATGGAACATAGGAATCTCTCAATTTGAAATAAATGGGATCGGAGAAGATAGGAAAATATCCCTTACAACAACTAGAACAAATAAATCCAAAATTGAAAATGTTCGATGTACTGTAACTTATTCATCTGGAACATGGGAATTGATTCAAGACATAGACATGGGAGGATTGTTGAATCCCACAGTTGAAGCACAGATACCCGAATCTATAGTTGATGGCGATCAAATTACTGCTACCATTGGATGTTCTCCCCCATGGGAAGTAGATTCAAATCCCGATGACAATGAACGAAGTCTAGTAGTAAGTGTTGAATCAGGACTAGACCAGAATACCCAAAATGCATTGACTGGAGCTGTTGCTGCGTTGGTAATCCTTCTGATTTTATGGGCAATCGGTTTCACAAATCCTGAACAAAATAAAGGAAGAAAACGAAATTCTACCCACTCAAGAGAAAATAAAAGAAGTTCAAAGATTGATTCAAAACATCAATCTGAATCAGAAGAAGTTGATGACACAATACATTTAGATGAAGATATTGAAATTAATGAGCCAGACAATTATGAGGAAATTATTGAAATTATTGAAGAAAATGAAGATTCTGCCGAGGAGATAGAAGAAGTTGTTGAATTGGACGAACTATCTCTTCGACTCAAAGGAATAAGCGATCCATTTGAAAGAAAATTAATTGAACTAGAATATCGTAGAGAAAAAAGATCTAATCGGAGACGATGAACAATGAATCAACTATTCATTACTTTAGATCCAATACTAGATGCAGATCCAATGCAAATGGCGGATTGGTGTGCATCATCTCCTAAATCTTCAGATAATGCACCAATAGACATTTCAGGACGATGGGGGCACCATGTAAGTAACCTAAATATTGATGCTGCTAACTTATTCTTTGTTTTAATGATCGACCAAGACCAAGAAGGAAAACTAAGAAAACCACTAGATGGTACTGGCGTAAATAGAGAAGCATTTGGAAGAATCCCTGGTGAAAAATCACCAATTGATTATCTTTGTGAGTTCATCATACCCAATGATGGAAATGAACGACTAATGTTTCTTCTAAATGCTCTTTCTAATAGATTTGAAGGACATCCTTGTAGGAATGGAAAAGGAGGAATAATCATCCGAGGGGCCATTTCAGGAAAAGAAACGAACGAACTAAAAGATAACTTAATGTCCAAAAATTGGAAAATAGATCAAAAAGAAATCCTTGACGGAGGAGTAGCAGAAATGGTTCGTTTACTGTTACTCCTTCTTAGAAAAGCACAATCCAGAAACTGTGGCGTAATGCTTAGAGAACATCGATAATCTAGAAAGAATCCCCAGTTAATCGTTCAAACATTGAGGCATACAAACTAGCTGTATCGTCAATGACCGATTGAGGTAGAGGAGGAATTGGAGGTTCGTCTACACCTGAAGACCTAGCATCATACAATTCCTTATGATGGCCTGATTCAATGTAATGAGACCTAACAAATTCCTTGGACAATTGAACTATTTCGCCATTGTCATAGGCAGATAAATCCCACCAACGATCTTCATCAAGTGTTCCAAAACTATCGACTAAAACTGGAACTCTACCGGGACCAAGAGCAAATTCTTTCTTTCCATCAACATGAATCAAACCTCTCTTGGAAACTTCAGACTCAATCAATTCATCAATCAATAATACTAATCTCAATATTTCGTCAAATTCTTCCTCTCTAAGATTAGAAATTTCAAGTGCTTCTTCTCTATCCAATAATCGATCAAATGCCTCGAATTTAGTAGATACCTCAAGATACGGAGTAGGTAATTTCACTCCTTCGTCCAATTCAGTACCTGCGGGGAAACCAAATTCTTCGGCTGATGCATCGCCTCTCTTGTACCTGCGCCAACCTGAACCTGCTAGATGATGACGGCAAATTACCTCTAACGGAACAAACACATTTTCCATATCTTGAGGAATTGCACCAGGCTCTCTTATGACTTCAAAACGACGTGCACGAACTCTGTCAGGAGCAGTCATCTCAATCATATGTGTGTCACAGATACCGGCTTCTTCCACCATTTTCAACCAATGGCAAGAAGAACGATTAAGCGATTCACCTTTTCTAGGAATTAGAGACGGAATTATCTGATCAAAAACAGATATTTGATCAGTATATCGAAATTCTATTATTTCTGGATTTTCAGTACTCCAAACTTGCTTGACTTTACCCGAATACAATAACTCGCCCATGTGCTTTGCTCAGAGAAATCAATCAATGAAGATTCGCCATGAAATTATTCAATATCTTGACGATATTTTTTCCATATTAGCCAAATTGAAAAACAAATAAGAAGAGGTGTCGCGAAACACGATGTTAAGCCTATTCTAACAGATTCTGACCAAATTTCAGGATTAGAAAACACAGTACTTTCCCCTGCAAAATCACCAATATAAGGTCCAAAACCACCCCCTCTAAAGAGATAAAATTCTAGAGAAACAAGATTGTATACAGCAGGACCAGTCATTAGAAAACTAATCAAACCAATGTGAAAAAGTGCCTTTCTTTTACTCTCTAATTTATCTTTTACACCATAATAGAGAAATGGAATTGTAAATAAGAATCCAATAATCAACGTGGTAATAGATAGAGGGTTTCCATCCTCAATGAAACCTAAATGAGGACCCATGTACCTATACTGTAAAAAACCAAGATAGTAAAGAATCCAAAGTAAAACAAATATGAACCAAATTGATGAAAGTATTCGACGTTTTATCGATTTTTCAAGTGTTAAAAAAATCCAAGGAAGACAGAGGATAATACAAATTGCTAATGACTGAAATTTAATTCCGAAATTGAAGCTTTGAAGAACATCGATTATGGTTCCGAGAAACCTAGCTACCGCCCTAATCACATGTTTAATTTGAACAAATGGTTTTTACATTTATTCATGTAATAAACAATTTCTCCTAGATTAATCCAAGTGCATCTTCAATTCGATTTAATTCAGGGCCAGTGGTTCCATCTCCAACGAATGCGAAACTATCGTTGGCCACACAGCCACTACCTACTTCAGGTGAACCAAAGCAAACGGTTCCAACCATTGCTTTCACACCGAGTGTAGATTCGATAATTTCAACTTCTTCAGCAGTAACATCTGGATGTACCAAAGCACCATTAGAATTCGCCACTAATTGACTCCCAACATTATGCATTCCAGCAATAGTTGTCCTCTCTGCAGGAACACCTAGAATTTCAGAAATTGCAGATACTCCATCTTCAGGAACTGAACGGCTAACTATTGCACCGTTTTCTGTTGCACAAATCAAGTTTCCAGCAGCATTTACACCACTTTCCATTACCACAACTGCCTCAGTATAACTAAGTAAAAGATCAATATCATCTTTAGATGCAATATCTGCAACTGCAATACCTTTCTTAGTACCTGCTAACAATGCACCTACCAACGATGATCCTCCAATGGAGATCTTAACTGGTTCTAATCCAAAAGATTCAGCTATAGGATCCAACTCATCTTGAGGAACACTATATGGGGCAAACAAAACATCTCCAATAGGTGCTAAATGCACTCCAACAAGAGAATGTCCCATGACGTCGCCTGTGCTAATCGACATAGGAACCATTCTCGGCTAAGTTAAGTCCTCTTTGAGGCTACCGCCTAAAGGATAAAAAGAGGGCCAATTCGAAATGAATAGCCCAAAGTGCGGAGAGGTGATCTCGGCCGCCCGAAGGCGACCGAGATCGAATCAAAGAATGTCACAACGACGCAAGTTCCCGTGGGCTTTCGCACCACAGTACAATGTACGACGCAGAAGGGCTTGACTTCCGGGTTCGGTATGGGACCGGGTAGACCCCTTCGCTATGGTCGTGAACAATCTTGATTGAATATGATCGGCATATCGCTGTTGAACAGAGGCTCACACAGGAGCGGTGTTGGAAAAAAGGATGCATACCGGGATGTTAGTGATGCTGGGCTGAATGCCTCGTTGCCTCGGCACTTACACCCGCATTCTATCAATCTCGTCTTTTACGAGTTCCCTGAGATGCCTCGTCTTTCGGCTGGCTTCGAGCTTAGATGCTTTCAGCTCTTATCCATTGGAGTGTGGCTACCCAGCATTGCCCTGCCGGACAACTGGTAAACTAGTGACTCCGAGCCATCGTTCCTCTCGTACTAAACGGCCCTTCCGATCAGGCATCACGCCACAACCGCCAAGCAACAAACCTGTCTCACGACGGTCTAAACCCATCTCACGATCCCCTTTAATGGGCGAACAACCCCACCCTTCCCAGCTGCTGCACCAG
>Ga0208277_1000837_pt1 | contig 18163 bp, 20 predicted proteins | sample ETNtaG_5_FD_185782 | JGI IMG/M metagenome (GOLD analysis project Ga0208277, IMG submission 185782) | Marine microbial and viral communities from oxygen minimum zone, Eastern Pacific Ocean - ETNP201406SV205 (SPAdes) (version 2) | ecosystem: Environmental > Aquatic > Marine > Oceanic ...
TATGTATTTCGTCCAAAAATTTTTTTGCTATTTTTAAATTATGAAAATCTTCTTTTAAATTTGTCCATTTGTATAAGAAAAAATATTCTAAAAATATTTCTATTTCTTTATCATTCATTTGAAACTTCTTAGGATTTTAAAGATTTAAAAGTAATCGTTCTGGTTTTTCTAACTGTTCTTTTATGCTTATTAAGAAAGATACAGCGTCCTTACCATCTAAAAGCCTGTGATCATAACTTAAAGCTAAATACATCATTGGCCTTATTTCGATTTTTCCATCAACTACAACAGGTCTGTCTTGAATCTTATGCATACCTAATATTGCTGTTTGTGGAGCATTTAAAATTGGAGTGGATAATAGTGATCCAAAAACACCTCCATTAGATATTGTAAAGGTTCCACCTTGCATCTCCTCAATTGATAATTTTCCTTCTTGTGCTTTTGAGGAGAACTCAATAATTATTTTTTCAATCTCAGGTAAGGTCATCATATCAGCATCTCTAATAACAGGAACGACTAGGCCTTTATCGGTTGAAACTGCAACACTAATATCTTGATAACCATGATATACAACTTCATTGCCGTCAATTGATGCGTTTGCTATCGGATACTTTTTTAAAGCAATTATTGAGGCCGCAACAAAGAAACCCATGAATCCAAGTTTTAATCCATGGTTTTGTTTAAAGTCTTCTCCATACTCATTTCTGAGATTTTTAATTGGCTGCATATCAACTTCATTAAAGGTTGTTAACATTGCAGTTTCTTGAGTTACAGATAACAATCTCTTAGCAATTGTAGATCTCATTCTCGACATAGGGACTCTTTCTTCTTCTCTTGTGCTATCTTCAAAAGGTCTAATTTCTGACTCATTTATTTCTTTGCTTATAGTCTGATTTAAATAATTGCTGATATCAGTTTTTGTAATTCTTCCATCTTTTCCTGTTCCATTTATATCCTCTGGATTAATTTTGTGCTCATCCAATAGTCTTCTTATGGCTGGTCCATGACCCATTGATTTATTTTTTTCTGTAGAAATATTAGTTTCTATATTTTTTAAGTCTTCCTTAATATTTTCGCTAACATTTGGAGATGAATTATTTTTTTCAACTTCTGCAATTAACTCTCCGCTTAAAACAATATCTCCCTCGTTTTTAATAATTTTTGATATTTCTCCATCAATAGGAGAAAGAACTTCTAAAACTATTTTATCAGTTTCAATTTCAGCTATTAATTCATCTTGTTTAACGCTTTCTCCCTCTTTTTTAACCCAGTTAGAAATCGTACCGTCAGATACTGATTCAGGGTAGGTTGGAGATTTTATTTTTGTTGTCATTTTAATTCCTTAATCCTTGAAAGCTTGATTAACTAATGTTTCTTGTTGTTTTTTATGTAATTTGTTTAAACCTACGGCAGGAGCTGAAGCAGATGGACGACTAATTAATTTAATTTGTAATTCTGAAAAACGATCTAAAACTCTTTGAATTCTATGTCTATGACTAAACCATGCCCCTTGGTTTGCTGGTTCCTCTTGACACCATATAAATTCATTAGAATTAGAATATTGCTTCAAAATAAACTCTAGCTCATCATAAGGAAATGAATAAAGTTGTTCGATTCTAATTATTGCTGTTTCTTCTGATTTTAGTTCTTTTTTCTTTTCATTTAGATCGTAAAAAACTTTACCAGAGCAAAGAATTACCTTTTTTATTTTATTTTTATTTTTAATTTTTTCATCAATTACTGGCATAAATGATCCGTTAATTAATTCTCCTAGACTCGAAGTTGCTAAAGGATTCCTTAAAAGACTTTTGGGCGAAATGACTATTAGAGGTCTTCTCATTTTTCTAATAGTCTGAAGTCTGAGCAAATGATATATTTGAGCCGGTGTTGTAGGGGCGCATACCTGAATATTATCATGCGCGCACAATTGAAGATATCTCTCTAACCTTGCACTACTATGCTCTGGGCCTTGACCTTCGTATCCATGGGGTAAAAGCATTACAAGCCCAGAAAGCCTTTCCCATTTATGCTCTGCAGAGACAATAAATTGATCGATAACAACTTGTGCACCATTTGCAAAATCACCAAACTGAGCTTCCCATATTACCAGACCACTTGGCCAGGCGGTAGAGTAGCCATACTCAAAACCTAAAACTGCCTCTTCAGAAAGGAGTGAGTCATAGATATCAATTATCGTATTATTTTTTTCAGCAATTTCTACTAATGGCATATATTCTGTACCAATTTGTTGATCATGAATTGCAGAATGTCTATGGGCAAAAGTTCCTCTTCTAACATCTTGACCGGAAAATCTAATTGGATATCCTTCACTTAATAAGGTTGCATAAGCCATATTTTCAGCAAATCCCCAATTTATAGGCATATCACCCGAGTTCATTTTTTTTCTGTCATCAAGTATTTTTGATACTTGTTTTTGCACATTAAAATCATCTGGAGCAGAACTTATAATTTCCCCCAATTCTTTAAATTTTTTCTGATCAAATGTTGTATTGGTTTGTTCATTCCATTTTCTATCCATGTAGGGAGTCCAATCAAACCATTTATCTTCATTTGTAGATGCTAGATTATCAGTGACTAGCTCACCTTTTTCTAATGAAATTCTATAATTTTTTTGAAAGTTTTCAGTTTCATCCCTTGAAACAACACCCTCAGTAATTAATTTATCTTGGTATTGATCCCTGACTGATTTATGATTTTTTATTTTTTTATACATTAAAGGCTGAGTTGCAGATGGTTCGTCAGCTTCATTATGGCCTCTTCTTCTAAAACAGAACATATCAATTATAATATCTTTCTTAAAAGTATATCTATATTCACAAGCAAGTTTTGCTGCGAATACGACCATTTCAGGATCATCGCCATTAACATGAAGTATTGGACACTCTATCATTTTAGCTACATCTGTGGAGTAGAGGGTAGATCTTGCATCTCTAACATCTGAAGTTGTGAAACCAATTTGGTTATTTACTATTACATGAATTGTTCCTCCAACCCCATAACCTCTGGTTTGAGACATTTGTAAGGTTTCCATAACAACGCCTTGACCAGAAAAAGCAGCATCACCATGAATTAAGATAGGAATTACCCGGTTTTTTTCATTATCTTTTAATCTTTCTTGACGAGCCCTAACTGAACCTTCAATTACAGGATTAACAATCTCTAAATGAGAAGGGTTATTGTTTAGAGATACATGAACCTCTCCGTTTGGTGTAAGAATATTTGATGAGAAGCCTAAATGGTACTTTACATCACCAGTGCTTGCTCCTTCTAATTCATAGTCCTCTTCAAACTCAGAAAAAAGTTCTTTGGGAGATTTTCCGAGAACATTTACTAGAAGGTTTAATCTGCCTCTATGTGACATCCCAAGGCAAATTTGTTCAGCGCCAAAAATGCTACAATTTTGTATTAAACTATCAACAAGCGGTATTAGTGATTCTCCCCCCTCAGATCCAAATCTTTTCATGCCGGGGTATCTGGTAGCTAAAAATTTTGCTAACCCCTCAGTAGAGTTCAATCGTTTTAGTAGATTTACTTTTTCTTCTTTTTTAAAATAAACTTTTCCTAAATTAGGCTCAAGCCTATCTTGAAACCACAATCTTTCTTTTGTATTAGTAATATAGTTGTACTCTATACCTAGAGTTCCACAGTAAATTTTTTTAAGTGAGTTTATAATTTCTTCTAAACTTGCTTCATCCTGATTTATATTGAGAGTATCAGTATTAAATTTTTTTCCTAAATCACTCTCTTGTAAGCCATGAAAATCTATATCTAAATCCTCACAAACACTGGTTTTTCTTATACCGAGGGGGTCCAAGTTTGCTCTTTGATGTCCTCTATTTCTGTATGATTGAATTAACTGAATAACTCTAATTTGTTTTTCGTCAATAGATTTATTAGTCGAAGGTTTACTAGAATAGGTTCGTCTTCTTCTTTGATTTTTAAATTTTTTTATAACATCTTTATGAGAAACATCTGTTTCATTATCTGAATTTTTCGGAAGTGTTTCAAAGTAAATTTTCCAGTCATCAGAAACTGAATTAGGATCTTTTAAAAATGACTCATAAAGTGCTTCAATATATGGAGCACTTCCTTCTGAAGTATTTATAATTGACTTCACTTTAACTTTGTCATTCATTTTTATACCATAGGTTAAAAATAACTATGTTTGTTATTTAAAATCATTCTAAACAATATGCAATTATTTTTTTATTATTATTGATGTAAAAAAAGGGTGTTATCCATATATTTATATGGAGGCCACTGCCAGATTCGAACTGGCGTCCACGGCTTTGCAGGCCGCTGCGTAACCACTCCGCCAAGTGGCCAAAATAACAGTCTCTTTCTTATTAGATTTATATCATATTTGTCTAGATAATCTTTATTTTTTACTTTAATTACATTCATCTTGTAATAACCATAAACATGTACTATCTATAAAAAAATGACGCTTACGTCATTTTTATGAAATTGGAATAATAATGAAAAAATATATATTTTTAATATTTTGTTTATTTTTAAATACTCAATTGCTTTCAAATACTTTAGAAGAAGCACTCTCTCTTGCGTATAAAAAAAATCCTTCAATTCAGGCTAAAAGAGCTAATTTAAGATCTAACGATGAGCTTGTATCTATATCAACATCAGAATTTTATCCAAAAATTAGAATTATTGGTTCTTATGGAGAAACTGTTACAAATTATAATGATGCGGACGAAATAAAATTAGAACCAAGTGTAGCAAAGGTTGAAGCTGAGCAAATAATTTTTTCTGGTGGTCGTTTGCTTAATAATAGATATCAATCTTTAAATTTTGTAGCCGCAAGTCGAGCTGATTTAAATATTTTAGAACAAGAAGTTTTGTTTTCTGCTGCAGAGGCTTTTTTTAATGTTTTAACAAATCAAAAAATTGTTGAACTAAGAGAGGTAAATCTTGATGTACTAAATGAGAGGCTTGAAGTTGCAAAAATTCAATTTGAAGTTGGGGAGCTTACCTTAACTGATGTTGCACAATCTGAAGCAAGGTTGTCACTTTCACAAGCAAATTTAGCTGAGGCAAGATCTAATCTTGAAAAAAGTAAAGCAATTTACAAATCTATTATTGGCGTTAGTCCTGTAAATTTATCAAATGATTTTATCACCTTCAATTTGCCAACAACAATTGAGGAAGCACTTTCTATTGCTAATGCTGAAAGTCCATATATAAAATTTGCAGAAAAATCAGAGCTATCATCAAGGTATGGAATAAAATCAGCAAAATCAAAACTATTGCCATCATTGAGCCTAAAAGGTGAGTTTTCTAATTCAGAAGAGATGTTGTTTAATATGGATGGAGATGCATATCAATTAATGGGCGTATTGAGTATGCCAATTTTTTCTGGCGGTTTAAATTGGTCAAATATAAGAAAAGCTCAGGAAATAAATATTAGAGATAAATTTCAGTTAGTTGAAGCTAGAAGGTTTGTTGTACAAGAGGTAAAATCTGCGTTTTCCCAATATCAATCATCTTTGATTAAGGTAAATTCATCAAAAAAACAATTTGAAGCAAATAAAATTGCACTTGAAGGAGTCAAGGAAGAGTTTGAACTGGGCACCAGAACAAATTTAGATGTATTGGATGCAGAGCAAGAGTTTTTAGATTCTCAAGTATCAATGATAAGCTCAGAAAATAATTCAAAATTATCTATGTTTTATTTGCTTTTAAGCGTTGGCTCTTTAAATCCCGACTTTTTATCTCTTCCTGTTTCAAAATATGACCCTAATTTAAACTATAATAAGGTAAAAAATATTAAACTTGGATGGAAAAGATTTAAAGATATTAAAAATCTTGATTGATCTATAATGTCGATGTTGTAAGGTGTTTTTTATCATGGTTTCAAACGAAAATAACGAAGAAATGTCTGTAAATGATATTCTCTCATCAATTAAAGAAGTTATCTCTAGTGAGCAGGACTTAAGTAAACCATCTGATGATAATGAGTTTATTGAGTTAACTGATGTTGTTGATGAAGATGAGGAGTCAATTCTTTTAGAGGACGTAGTTGATCTTAAAAATGACACTTTATCGAATGATCTAGCTGAAAATTTAGAAAAAGATAATAGTTTAAATATGGATAATTCTAATTTTATTTCTGATTTATCTATTGATGATATTGTTAGAGAAACAATTAAAGAAACTCTCAATGATTGGTTTGCTAAAAATTTAAAAACGATTGTAGAAGAATCTGTTAAAGAAGAAGTAGCAAAATTATTTAAAAAACGTAATTAAAATGATTGAAAAAAAATATGACCCCTCTGAAGCTGAGAGGCGAATTTATGACATGTGGGAGTCTAAAGGACTTTTTAAACCAACAGTCTCTGAGAATGAAAATTTTTCTATAGTAATGCCGCCACCAAATGTAACTGGAAGTCTACATATGGGGCATGCATTAAATACAACCCTTCAAGATATTATTGTCAGATATCAGAGAATGAAAGGAAAAAATGTTTTATGGCAACCAGGAACTGATCATGCCGGTATTGCAACCCAAATGGTTGTTGAGAGAAATCTTCAATCAGAGAGAAATGTTTCAAGGCGTGATTTAGGAAGAGAAACTTTTGTTAATGAAATATGGAAGTGGAAAGAAAAGTCTGGTGGTACAATTACCGAACAATTAAGAAGGTTGGGAGCTTCATGCGATTGGAGTAGAGAGAGATTTACCATGGATGATGGTTTGTCTGAAGCGGTAATTAAGGTTTTCGTTGAACTCTATAATGATGGTTTAATATATAAGGACAAAAGACTTGTTAATTGGGACCCAAAGCTTAAAACAGCTATTTCTGATCTAGAGGTTGATCAAAGGGAAACTAAAGGAAGTTTATGGTATATCAACTACCCACTTCAAAGCGATGAAACTAAATATATAACAATTGCAACTACACGACCCGAAACAATGTTTGGTGATACAGCTATTGCTGTTCATCCAAAAGATGAAAGATATAAAGATTTAGTAGGTCAGAAAGTGTTAATTCCCATTGTTAATAGACAAATTCCTATTGTTAAAGACGAATATGCGGATCCAGAACAGGGAAGTGGAGCTGTAAAAATTACCCCTGCACATGATTTTAATGATTTTGAAGTTGGCAAAAGAAATAATCTTGAAATGATTTCAATATTTGACTCGGATGGAAATTTAAATGAAAACACTCCTGATGAGTGGAGGGGTTTAAATAGATTTGAGGCCAGAAAAAGACTAGTAGATCAACTACAAATTGAAAACTTTTTAGTTAAAATCGAAGATCATACTCATGTTGTTCCTTATGGCGACAGATCATATGAGGTCATTGAGCCTTTTTTAACCGATCAATGGTATGTAGATGCAAAGAAACTATCGGTAGCTGCCATTAAAAATGTTGAAGAAGGCAAGACAAAGTTCATTCCTGGTAATTGGACAAAAACATATTATGAGTGGATGAATAATATTCAGCCATGGTGCATTTCTAGACAGCTTTGGTGGGGTCATAGAATTCCTGCGTGGTATACGAGTAATAATGAAATAATTGTAGCTTCTTCAGAGAGTGAAGCTCTAAAAATTGCTAAAAAGAAATATAAAACTGAAACAATATCTCAGGATGAAGATGTTCTTGATACTTGGTTTTCTTCTGCTCTATGGCCCTTTACAACCTTGGGATGGCCAAATGAAGAAAATGATCTGTCCAAATTTTATCCTACAAATCTTTTAGTTACTGGTTTTGATATAATTTTTTTCTGGGTCGCGAGAATGATGATGATGGGGCTATATTTTCAGAAGAATATTCCTTTTTCAGAAATCTATATTCATGCATTGGTAAGAGATGAGAATGGACAAAAAATGTCCAAGTCAAAAGGAAATGTAGTTGATCCATTAAAGTTAATAGATAATTTTGGAGCAGACTCTCTTAGGTTTACACTTGCATCAATGGCATCTTATGGAAGAGATATAAAGTTATCTGAATCAAGAGTTGAGGGTTATAGAAATTTTGGAACTAAGTTATGGAATGCTGCAAGATTTTGTGAATTAAATGATTGTATTAAGGTAAATAATCAAAATATAAAAGAAATCTCAAACCCTGTAACTAGTTGGCTTATATCAGAAATGATTAAGACTGAAAAAAATATTGATACATTTCTTAACGAATATAAATTTAATGAAGCTGCAAATGAGATCTATCACTTTGTGTGGCATATTTTTTGTGATTGGTATTTGGAGCTTATTAAGCCATTTTTTAATGACCCTAATCATGATGAACTGGATGAGTTAAGATACATTACCTCTATGTCATTAAATTTTATCTTAATTAAACTACACCCTTTTATGCCCTTTATAACTGAGGAACTATGGAAAAAAGTAACTAATAGCGAAGAAGCATTAATTTCAAGCAGTTGGATAATATCATTACCATCTTTAAATGACGTTTCTTTTGTCAAAAGTACTGAAACAATTATTGAAATTATTACTAGCGTTAGATCGATTAGATCAGAGTTGAATATCCCATCCAAAAAAGATCTTTTGTTGCAAGTATATAAAAAAGACTCAAGAAAAATAGATGAAATTAAAAATATTGATTTATTGTTAAATAAATTAATAAAAATAAGAAAAATTGATAAAGTGGCTGATTTTTCAGATCGCTCAGCGTCTTTTTCAGTATCAAATATTGACTTTGCTCTTGTTATTGACGATGACATAGATCTATCATCAGAAATAAAAAGAATTGAAAAAGAAGAAATTAAAATTATTAGCGATATTGAGTTACTTAAGAAAAAGTTAAGTAATGATAGCTTTATTAAAAAAGCACCTAAAAATATCGTAAAAGAGAGCAATGATAGATTAGATGATCTTCTATCAGATCAGAAAAAACTAGGGGAATCTAAATTATTTATTAGTAAACTTATTTCTCATGGAAAATAATATTGAAATAAAAAAAAGACACTGCCCTTTATGTAAAGAACCTAAATATAATAATGAGTTATTTTATAACTCTGAACCCTGGAAGCTTGTTCAGTGTCAATGTTCCTTTGTTTATATGCCCGAGGTTCCAGTATACGAAAGAATGAAGAATGAATTTTCTTGGGAAAGAAATTTTGAAGAAGAAAAAAAAATAAGTCTTAAAAAAAAGATTAGAAGAAAAGTAAAAACGTTAATTAAAAGAGATAAATTAAAATTTCTTCTAAACCGTTATTGTGAAGAAGGAGATGTTTTGGATATTGGCTGTGGTTCTGGTGCTAAATTCGAAAATATTTCAGAGATTTATACTCCTTATGGAATAGATATTTCTGAGGAATCAGCCAATAAGGCTAATTTATCATTTAAAAAAAGAGGTGGAAAAGCTATTTGCGCTCCTTCTACAAAAGTTTTAGAAGAGTTTGGTAAAAATAAATTTTCTGGTGCAATTTTAAGATCTTACTTAGAACATGAACATGAGCCTTTTGAAGTCTTAAAGAATTTAAAATTTACTTTAAAAAATAATGCTTGTGTGATTATAAAGGTGCCAAATTACGATAGTATTAATAGAAAAATCAGAAGGGAAAAGTGGTGTGGTTTTCATTTTCCAGACCATGTAAATCATTTTACTCCAAAAACTTTACTTAAGATGGTAAAGGATACAAATTATGAGGTTATAAAGTTTAATTTTTTAGACTATCTACCAACTAGCGATAATATGTGGATGGTGGTAAAACCGGTTTAATATTATAAGGTTTAATTATGTCAGAAAAAAAGTTTGATAAAAATAAATTACCTAGTAGGCATGTAAGTGTCGGACCTGAAAGAGCCCCTCATAGGTCCTATTATTATGCGATGGGAATGACTGAGGATGATATTGAGAAACCTTTTGTTGGTGTTGTTTCTACATGGAACGAAGCCGCCCCTTGTAATATTGCTTTAATGCGACAAGCTCAATCAGTAAAAAGGGGTGTTCAAGATGCAGACGGAACACCAAGAGAATTTTGTACTATTACAGTTACTGATGGAATAGCCATGGGGCATCAGGGTATGAAATCATCTCTGGTTTCTAGAGAAGTGATAGCCGACTCAACCGAGATCACTGTTCGCGGACATTCTTATGATGCACTCGTTGGTTTAGCTGGGTGTGATAAATCCTTGCCTGGTTTAATGATGGCAATGTGTAGGCTTAATGTTCCAAGCGTATTTATGTATGGTGGTTCAATCTTACCTGGAAGATACAAAGGTAATGACGTTACTGTTGTTGACGTATTTGAAGCAGTTGGTAAATACGCTGCAGGTGCATCAACAGAGGATGATTTAAAAGATCTTGAGCAGGTTGCATGCCCAAGTGCAGGTGCCTGTGGAGGGCAATTTACTGCTAATACAATGGCGTGTGTTTCTGAAGTAATGGGTCTAGCTCTTCCATATTCTTCTGGAGCTCCAGCACCTTATGAAGATCGTGATAAATATGCTTATGAATCGGGTAAGCAGATTATGAATTTAATTGAGAAGAATATTAGGCCAAGAGATATAGTTACAAAGAAATCACTTGAAAATGCAGCTACTATCGTTGCTGCTACTGGTGGTTCAACCAATGCAGGGCTACATTTGCCGGCAATTGCTCACGAATGTGGTATTAAGTTTTCTTTGGATGATGTTGTAGAAATTTTCAAAAGAACGCCCTATATAGCTGATTTAAAACCAGGTGGTCAATATGTTGCAAAAGATGTTTATGAGGCAGGTGGTGTACCTATTATTATAAAAACTCTTTTTGATGGAGGTTTTATTCATGGTGATTGTATGACGGTTACTGGAAAAACTCTTGAAGAAAATCTTGAAAAAGTTGAGTTTAATGAAAATCAAAAAGTTATTCGACCTTATAATAACCCATTAAGCCCAACAGGTGGAGTTGTTGGTTTAAAAGGTAATCTTGCTCCGGATGGGGCCATAGTAAAAGTTGCCGGATTAGAAAATACTTTCTTTGAAGGATATGCAAGGTGTTTCGATTGTGAAGAAGACGCATTTGAGTGTGTTTCTAATGAGGATTACGAAATAGGAGAGGTGATAGTTATTCGTTATGAGGGGCCTAAGGGCGGACCGGGCATGAGAGAAATGCTATCAACTACTGCAGCACTATCCGGCCAAGGTGTTGGTGGAAAAGTTGCTTTAATTACTGATGGAAGATTTAGTGGAGGAACAAGAGGGCTATGTGTTGGCCATGTCGGACCTGAAGCTGCAACGGGCGGTCCAATTGCTTTAATTAAAGATGGCGATAAAATTACAATTGATGGTGAAAAAGGTATTATTAGTGTTGATTTATCTGAAAAGGAAATGGAAGAAAGAAGAAAAACTTGGAAGCCCAGAGGTACTGATTACAATAGTGGAACATTATGGAAATACTCTCAGACAGTAGGTTCTGCTCAAAATGGTGCAATAACTCATCCCGGGGCTGAAGAAGAAACCCATGTTTATGCTGACATATAAACTATGATAGATCTATAATTATTGGCACATGATCAGAGGGCTTTTCTTTGTCTCTCACTGACTTATCAATGTAGACATTATTTGTTTTATCACTTGCTTGAGGTGATGTTAGAATATGATCAATTCTAATACCTTTATTTCTTTGCCAAGCCCCTCTTTGATAATCCCAGAAAGTATAGTTTTCAGCATCTTGATTAAATTGTCGAAAAGAATCTATAAAGCCTAATGATAAAATTTCCCTATACGCTTTTCTTGTTTCCATTTTAAAAAGAGCATCGTCTTTCCACTCTTCGGGGTTATACGTATCAATATCTTCAGGGATTACATTAAAATCTCCAAGAACAATAAATATTTCTTCGTTAAGAAGAGTATCATGTAAATGATTTTTAAGATTATTCATCCAATCTAATTTGTAGTCATATTTTGGTCCTGGGGCAGGATTACCGTTTGGTAAATAAATATTTGAAATTCTTATCATTCCTATATCTGTAGAATGGACTGTTTCAATATATCTTGCTTGTTCATCATTGTAATCAGGGATACCTTGAAAAGTCTCCTCAACTAAATATTTGGATAATGTAGCAACACCGTTATAGCTCTTTTGGCCATGAATTTTTACATTATAGCCTATTTCTTCAAACGGACTTAATGGAAAGTCTTTATCAACTACTTTTGTTTCTTGTAAGCACAAAATATCTGGTTTTTCAGACTTAAGCCAATCAAGAATATTACTAATTCTTGTTCTTACAGAGTTTACATTCCAGCTTGCAATTTTCACGATATTTACAATGAGAAAGATGTTCCGCAACCACATTCAGATGTTGCGTTAGGATTTTTTATTTCAAAAGATTGACCAATTAAATCATTTTTATAATCAATTACAGATCCTTGAATATAAGGAATTGAAACTTCATCAATTATTACTTTTGCTCCATGCTCCTCAATAATAATATCGCCTTGTTCAGAATTATTAACAAGGTCGAATTTATAAGAAAAACCAGCACATCCTCCACCAAGTACAGAAATTTTAAGCATTAAATCTTTTTTTTCTGAAATAATAATATTATTAATTTTATCGGCAGCTTTTTTACTTATTGATATATTATTTGTTTGTGTCATTAATTTCCAGGTAAATTACCTGCTCCTAAACGACCAAGATTCCCAAAGAGCTGCTGAAGAACTGTAAGCTCTCTTCCTCTGGTAGGTGTCGTTCTATCCACATATGATATAATCTTTCCTTCTTCTAATCCATAATATTTTAAATTATTAACTTTATTATCATCATCAAAAGATACTGCTAAAACTCTTCTGTCTGTTACCGTTGGATGATAAAATGCAACTGTTTCAGCTTTGCTATATATATAATACCAAGTCGAGGCATCAATTGCTGAAGTAGTGGAAGGTGATCCTAAAATATCCATGACATCGTTCGAAATAGTTTCGTTAACTTTTATTTGGTCTAAAAGTTTTTCATCAAAAACATAGCCCCTATTTTCTACAATAGGTGAGCATGATGCCGATAGAAAAACCAGAGCAATAAATAAATATTTTTTAATTACATATTTCATTAAATAAAGTTACCATTTAATTATAATAAATTATAGGAATGATATTTTCTATTATATTTGTCAATCTTAGTGATTAAAATGTTTAAAAAAATAATTTCATATATAAAAAATCTTTATAGTCCCATCCCTGACTATTCATCACCTCATGGCATTTTATACAAAAGAATCCTTAATTCATCATATGAAAGGCGTTTTTATGAAAAAATAATGGTCCCAGATACGCTTGATGGAAGGTTTGATTTAATTATTCTTCATATTTTTATAATCATAAAAATTTTTAAAAATTCAAGCGAGCAAAATAAAAATTTTACACAAAAATTATTTGATATATTTATGCTTGAAGTAGAATCATCATACAGAGAAATGGGAATTAGTGATCAATCATTTAGTAAAAAAATGAAAGTTGTTATCGAGTCTTTTTATGGAAGAACAAAAATGTATGATTTAAATTTTGATAATAAAAATGAATTTATAAATTGTCTTGTTCGTAATATTTGGTCTGAAGATGTTTCTAATGAAATTTTTGCTGGGGAGTTATATGATTTTGTTATTAAAAAAGTTAATAAATATAATAATAAATCAATAGGTGAAATTTTAGAACTTTCTGTTGATGGTTTTTAGATTTTTGAGGTCTTAGTTTGGGTAAAATAGTTTCAATAGATGCAATGGGTGGAGACCATGGTCTGGATGTAACAATTGATGGCGCTTGTTTGGCACTTAAAAATCAAAAAGAATTATCTGTAATTTTTTTTGGCGATGAAAATCTAATTAAAGAGAGGCTGAAAAATAAAAATTATCCAATTGATAAAGTAGAAGTTATCCACTGCAGCAAAGTAGTTGAGATGGATACCAAACCAATAGATGCAATAAGAAGGGTTGGTAAAGAGTCCTCTATGTGGGGTTGTATAAATGCTGTTTCAGAGGGTAAGGCTGATGTTGCAATATCTGCAGGAAATACTGGTGCATTAATGGGTTTGTCTACAATAATATTAAGAACAATTGATGGCATTGAAAGAGCTGCAATATCAAGTTTATGGCCAAATAAATTTAGTTATTCTGTAGTTTTAGATTTAGGTGCAAACATAGAAGTAACCTCTGATCAATTAGTACAATTTGGTATTCTTGGGTATTCCTATGCAAAGAGTGTATTTGATAAAGATAATCCAACAATAGGCTTATTAAATATCGGTCATGAAGAGATGAAGGGAACAGAAATAATTCAAGAGGCATCTCTAAAAATGAAAGATCTTTTTCCAAAAGATTACATTGGTTACGTAGAGGGTGATAATCTATCTTTAGGTAAATCAGACGTAGTTATAACTGATGGTTTCACCGGAAACATTGCTTTGAAAACAGCTGAGGGGACCGCAAGATTAATTGGCCATTTTATAGCTGATGTTTTTGGTAGTTCTATAAGAGGTAAGTTAGGTTATTTAATCGGCAAAACTGCCTTCAGGGCTCTTAAAGATAAAATGGACCCCAGAGAATTAAATGGAGGCGTTTTTCTAGGTCTAAATGGCTTAGTAGTTAAAAGCCATGGTGGAACAGATATTCTTGGGTTTTCAAAAGCAATTGAATTTAGTACAAAGCTATCTCAATCTAATATTTCAAGTGAAACTAAAAAACTTATAGCAAAGAAAAAAGATTATGAATCAAAAGACTAAATTATATCAATCGGTTGTTACAGGTATTGGCGCTTCGCTTCCAAAAAAAATTGTCACAAATAAAGATCTAACCAAAATAGTAGATACTACCGAAGAGTGGATAGTTGAAAGAACGGGAATTCAAGAGAGAAGAATTGCATCAGATAATGAAACTACATCATCCTTGGGAACTGAGGCAGCAAAAATTGCATTACAAGATGCACAGCTTAAAAATACAGATATTGACTTAATTATTTTAGCAACGGCAACACCAGATAATACTTTTCCTGCATCAGCAACTGTTATTCAATCATCATTGGGCATTGATAAGTGCTATGCTTATGATATGCAAGCAGTATGCTCAGGATTTGTTTTTGCTTTAGAGGCAGCTGATAATGCAATTAAGGCTGGTAATGTTAAAAATGCGCTTGTTATTGGCTCTGAGACTTTCAGTAGAATTTTAGATTGGGATGATAGGGGAACATGTGTTTTATTCGGTGATGGTGCAGGCGCTGTCGTTTTGTCTTCGTCTGAAGGATCTGAGAGAGGTATTTTAAGTAATCATTTACACTCTGATGGTAGATATGGTGATTTATTGTATGTGGATGGTGGTCCATCGACATCAACTAATGTTGGTTATTTAAGAATGGACGGTCAGGGGGTTTTTAAGCATGCTGTTAAAAACATATCATCTGTAATAGAAGAAGCTTTAGATTATAATAATTTAAAGGTCGATGATATTGATTGGTTTGTGCCTCATCAAGCGAATATAAGAATTCTTGAATCTGTTGCAAAAAAAGTTGGACTTAGTGAAGATAAAATAATAATTACAGTTCAAAAGCATGCAAATACATCTGCTGCTTCTATTCCTCTAGCATTATTTGATGCAGTTCAAGAGGGTAAGATTAAAAAGGGTGACTTAGTACTCCTAGAGGCCATGGGAGGTGGATTTAGCTGGGGTTCTACTTTAATTAGATGGTAGAAGTCCTTGATTTTTTTATTTAAAAAGAGTTTTATATAATATAGGGAATTTAGAAAATGAACAAAACTTTAACCAGGGCAGATTTAGCAGAAGCAATATATTCAAAAGTAGGAATTTCTAAAGTTGAGTCATCAGATATCGTAGATCAAATTTTTGAAGAAATGATCTTGGAGTTAATTGATGGTAAAAGTGTTAAATTATCTTCTTTTGGAAGCTTTATGGTCAGGGATAAGAAGCAAAGAATTGGTCGTAACCCTAAAACAAAAGAGGAAGCAGTAATTGATGCAAGAAGAGTTGTGGTTTTTAGAGCTAGTAAAGAACTTAAAAACAAGGTCATCAATGAGTAAAAAAATAATAAATGATAAAAAAAAGTCCTGAGGCATATAGAACAATAGGTGAGGCTTCTAATGAAATAGGAGTTCCAACATATGTTTTACGTTTTTGGGAAACAAAATTTAAACAAGTTAAGCTTATCAAACGACCAGGTGGTAGAAGATTTTACAAACCTGAAGATATTAAACTTTTATTGAAAATTAAAAATTTCTTAAAAAATGATGGATTAAGTATTAAGCAAGTAAATGAAAAGCTTAATTCGGAAATTGATAATATTAAGTCTAATAATTCTAATAATAATGAATACATAACTCCGGTATCTGAGGAAAAAACTACTTTTAAAAATAAGGATGAGGTTCTCAATAGGCTAAATAAAATTTTAGAAATCTTATCTAAATAAAAATTTATCTAGACAACTTTATTTCATAAGATAATATTTTATTTGGAATTTTTTGAGACTCGGGTAACGATTAAAAAATAATAAAAATAAAGAGGGGAATGTGAATAAAATTTTAGAAGCTGGATGGCATTTTGTTGAGGGTTTTTTGAACGATAATAACATGGAAAATGATTCATACGGAGATGAAAACTTTGGTGCAGAATTTTCTGTTGATCATGTTTTAAATTCTGATCAAGAAAAAAAATAGTCTAGTTATTAATATAATTGCAAATTACTTCAAGCTCTTCAAAACCTATTGAGTCAAAATTAGGTGTTGAAAAACTACTTTCATCATATTTTTCTTTTACAATAATTTTTCCTTCAGACATTTTCTTACTGTAAATAATGATTTCAGACGCACTAGTTCTGAATCTCCGGCAATCAGTTTGTTTGTATACTTTTTTTGATAAGAAGTTATCATCAATAACATTATTTTTTTGTGGCTCTTTATAATCAGTAAGTATCCAATAATAAACATACCTATCATCTGAACTTGTGTTATTTAGATCAATAAAGTGATATCCAGCCTCAGTTTCCCCATACATTGACCATTCAGCACTAGCTATTTTATTGGAAAATATTAAAACTGAAATAGCAATAAATAATAAAATTTTTTTCATAATTTAGTTTTAAATAATAAGCTTTTACTTGTCTATTAAGAGTTATTTTCTTTTAATCTTTGTTTGTATATTATTAGAGAATGGTAAAAAAAGATAATTTTTGGAAGTCTAAAAATTTAAAACAAATGACAAATGATGAATGGGAGTCGTTATGTGATGGCTGTGGAAAGTGTTGTCTTCATAAATTAGAGGATATTGATACAGGAGAGATTTCAGTTTCAAACGTTAGCTGCATGTATCTAGATCTTAAAACTTGCGGATGCATGGATTATGAGCACCGTCATAAAAATGTAAAAGACTGTATTAAGCTAACCCCAGAAACAGTTAATAAAATTAATTGGTTGCCCGATACATGCTCATACAAACTTGTGCTAAATAATGATGATTTACCAGATTGGCACCATTTAGTATCTGGAGATAAAAATACAATTCATGAAAGAGGTATGTCGGTAAAAAATTTCTCAATTAGTGAAAAAGATATAAGTGATGTAAATGAATATATTCTTGATTGGTTCAATAATAATGGTAGTCTTTTTTAATTTAAACTATACCTAAAGGGTGCTTTCATGACTTTAACTTTAAAAAAAATATTATTAACATTAATTTTTTTAACTCAAACAATGGGGAATGCAATGGCAGGCGATCTTTCTGCAAATGATAAATTTGAAATTATCGATGTAATGAATAACTATGCAAAAGGAATAGATACTAAAAACTATGATCTTTTTAGATCAATTTTTGATGACAATGTAGAGGTTAATATCATTTATGACTCAAGCTTTAGATCTGGCGAACCAGTTTCTTTTGATGGAATAGATTCTTGGGTTGAATATGTTGAAAATGCCATTAGCGAGTACAGGACCACACAACATATGCTCGGCAATCCATTAATAAAGTTTGAAAACGGTGTTGCAAAGGCAAGAACAGATCTTCAAGCTACACATTACTATAAAGACAAAGATAATGAGAAAACCACTCTATGGGGCTACTACGATACTCATATGGTTAACAAAGATGGTTCGTGGAAAATAATCAAACATACTTTGACAAGTATTGGTTCAAATTAAAGATTCATTAAATTAATTCACATGAGCCAAATCGAAGACATTGCAGA
>Ga0208277_1000841_pt1 | contig 18092 bp, 14 predicted proteins | sample ETNtaG_5_FD_185782 | JGI IMG/M metagenome (GOLD analysis project Ga0208277, IMG submission 185782) | Marine microbial and viral communities from oxygen minimum zone, Eastern Pacific Ocean - ETNP201406SV205 (SPAdes) (version 2) | ecosystem: Environmental > Aquatic > Marine > Oceanic ...
CGTCTGGTATGGATGAAAAAGCTACACTTTTTGCCCGATCCGCAAGAGAACGTTGATCAAGAGAATAGGCAAATTCTGCAGATACGTTAAAAAGCATAAGCATATCTTTTCTATTTAATTGATCCCTGTAGCGCATGGCTTTTCCTGCGTCGGCAGTCCAATTACCCATGTCGGATGCATAAGAACCGGTGAAAATTTCTCTTACGAAAGTCGCACCAGTCGTTGCGCCAAGTGCTACAGTCGCCATTGGGTCCCAGAGCATATTAACCCCAAAAGGAACATTAATCTCAGATCTAAGCTGTCCGATAATATATGCTGCGGCTGAGGTAGATGCCGTATCTACTTCTAATTCGTATGGTCGGTCATTTTCATTTCCAAACATGACCGCGTCAACATTCGCATCTTGCAATGCATTAAGATCTAACCTGGCAGTCTCTATTAGGCCGTCTAAGCCGGCTTCACTGTCATGCAATGGAGAGCCGGGTAGGGCACCAAGGTGTACCATTGCGATAACTGGCTTTTTGGTTGCAAAAACTTCTTTGAACCGATTTTTCAATAGACAATCCTCCTGATAAGCATGTTAAGCTTTACACATATAAACTGCCAATTAAATTTTTACTCATTTCTAATTTAATAACAAAGAAAAGGAAAAATGATGCTTAAAAGCCGTAGTTTTCAAAAGGGATCCTCTGGCGGTTTATCTTTAACTGAAATTGGTTTTGGTACTGCTCCACTTGGCAACCTTTACAAACCAATTTCTGACATTGAGGCTAATTCGGCTCTTGAGGCGGCATGGTCTTCTGGAGTCAGGTATTACGACACTGCACCACTTTATGGACTCGGTTTAAGTGAAACCCGTCTAAATCGGTTTCTTAGGACTAAACCGAGAGATGAATATGTGCTGTCAACAAAAGTGGGCCGACTTATGAAGCCCTGTGGTGAAAGTAACCGTACTGGGCATGGTAAGTGGTTTGAAGTGCCCTCAAGGCAAGAAGTGTATGACTATAGTTACGATGGAGTTATGAGATCCATAGAGTTTTCTTATGAGCGGCTTGGTATCAATAAAATAGATATCGCGTATGTTCACGATTTATGCATTTTTACGCACGGCTCAAAAGAAGCTTCAGATGAAAGAATTCGTCAATTTTTTGATGATGGGGGCTATAAAGCGATGATAAGTCTTCGAGATCAAGGCGTCGTAAAAGCTATTGGAGGTGGAATAAATGAATGGGAGGTTTGCGAGAACCTTGCACAAAAGGGAGATTTCGACATCTTCTTACTTGCTGGCCGCTATACTCTGCTTGAGCAGGATGCGTTAGACACTTTTCTACCTTTATGCCAAGAGCGTGGGATAAAAATAGTAACAGGTGGTCCTTACAATTCCGGTATACTAGCTACAGGTGCGATTGAGGGAGCGTTTTATAATTATGACCCTGCACCAGAGAAGATAATGGCTAAAGTAAAATCAATTGAAGCGGTGTGTGAGGCGCATAATATCTCGTTGAAAGCCGCAGCTTTACAATTTCCACTACTTCATCCAACCCATTTAAGTGTAATACCTGGAGCTCAGACAAAAAACGAATTAGATGAAAACATTAAAGTTTATTCTGAGGCCATTCCCAGCTCACTTTGGTCAGATTTAAAGTCAGAAAACTTACTCAGACCCGATGCTCCTATTGATTAATTTGGTAATAATTAAAATCTTAACTATAAGATCTAATAAAATCTGAGACTTTTTTGGGTGTAATTTCTTTTCTTTCATTTTCTGGTCTAGATATATGCAGGGCTGCTGCACCTTGAGCGTATTTAAGCGCACTTTCAATTGGGTCGCCCTCTAAATATCTTGCTGCTAATGCGCCTATAAACATATCGCCTGCTCCGTGTGATGAAACTACATTAACGTTAAAGGCTGGAATTTTCTGTGTATTTCCACCAGGTTCAATCATCTCTAAACCCTGATGACCCAAAGTTTTTATTATTGTTAAATTATTTTTAATTTTTTCTTCATTGTCAAAATCGTAAAACTCAGCCTCAATCCGGTTCACAATACAAAGATCTAATAAGGAAAGGAGATTATTTTCAATTCTTTTAGCTGGCGCGGCATTCAGCCAAATCTTAGAACCAGCAGCTTTAGCTCGCTTTGCAATTTCTAAGTTCACTTTATCGTTAATTTCATTTTGAAGTAATAATACTCCAGTATTTGCCGGTACTTTGATTGATTTTTCATCGATATGAAGATTTTCTCCTGATACAACGGCTGCGCTATACTCGCCAGATTCCTCAACTATCGCTACACTCATTCCACTTGCGCCTTTTCCTACCTGTAAAGCACTAAAGTCTACAGAAGAGTTTTGTAAATGAGTAGTTAATAGTTCGGCAAAGCTATCAGAGCCCACACGTCCAGCCAAGAATGTAGATGCGCCATTCTGGTCAGCAGCCAATGCTTGATTGCCACCTTTGCCACCAAAAACGTACTCTACTGATTTGCCAATGATTGTTTCGTCTTTTTGTGGGATCCTTGGGCTCTTTACGATGACGTCTAAGTGAAGGGATCCAACAACAAATAAATTTTTCATTTTAATAGGCTACTTCGAATTATTTGCTGGGCTAAAATAGGATTTTGCGTGGTTCGAGCCTTTTTAACTGCATCCGATTTATGCAAATCTCTAGCAATTTTGATCAACTTTTTGGTAATTGCAATATTTTCTCTACTTTCTTCAATAGGATCTAATCCAGAATGATCAGGGAAAGTATCAAAGTAGATTGCTCCTTGGTAATTACAATCGAGGAGCTCAACTAAAAGTTCTAATGTCTGAATAGGATGAACAGAGCCAACCATTAAACCATTATCCCATTTCCCGTAACCATCATTTAGGTGGACGCCTAAAAGCTTTGATTTTCTGTTTATAAGGTTAGCAGCATAGGCAGGCATTTCATCTGCATACAATACGTGGGCAAAGTCTAAGGTCACACCAGTATTAGCTCTATTTATTTCAGTAAGAGCTAACAAAGTTGTCGCCACATCAGGCATCAAAGAGAAGGCTCTGGGCTCATTTGGTTTATATTCAATCGAAATATTGATATGTTGATTATGGTCAGCAAGCTGTTGCATGGCCGTAATTGTGTCATCCCACATTTTTGAAAAATCTGCTTGAAAAGAATAATCAAGACCATCTTGTCCCATCCAAAGGGTCATTGTGTCACAGTTTAAAGATGCTGCTAGATCAATTCCCTTTTTTGTCTCGTCTATTGCTAATTGGCGAACCGCTTTCTCTGGGTTTGTAAAAGCCCCTAATTTAAATTTTGGCGATGTGTAATATCGCATAGCCAGACCGTTTATCTTAATATCGTTTTGACTTAAAAATTCTTTTAGTTTCTCAACATCGAGATTAGAAAAGTGATCTGGAAAATTCAGATCTGCACAAGTAAGACCTGCCTGTGAAGCACGCTTCAAGAGCGCCAAAGTTAAATTACCTGCCGCTTCAATCTCAGGTTTACCTAACCCTAATTTAAATGAATTGAGACGAGCTCCAAATTCAGTATTTTCCATCTACTCAACCTTGATGATTTTAGTTTTTCTCTGTTTTAAAAAATTATATCAAAAATTGTGCACTCAGTGTAAAATTAATTTAAAATCAATAATTCATAAAAACAGAAGTTTTCATTAATGCTCTTTGATACCCATGTACATCTTATTTACCCCGATAAACTTGGTTACCCATGGCTAAGTGAGGTCCCTGCTTTGAATAAGCCATACCAGTATGAGGAATATGAGATTACAGCCAACAGACTGGGTATTGATGCATGCTTTCATATGGAAGTGGATGTCAGAGAAGAAGATATAAAAAACGAAACGACCATGTTGGAGAGTTTAAGTGACCGGCCAGGCAGCAAGATAAAAGGAATAATTTCAGCATGCAGGCCTGAGCAGAAAAATTTCAACAATTTTTTAAGTTGGGCGGCCGAAAAAACACTAATCAAAGGGTTTAGGAGAGTTCTTCACGTTGTTTCAAATGATGTAAGTCAAAGTTCGTTATTCAGAGAAAACATCAAACGTTTGAGCGATACTAACTTTACATTTGACCTATGTGCGCGAGCTGACCAATTGCCGATTGTAGAGGAGTTAATAGATGCTTGCCCAAATGTTAAATTCATTTTGGACCATTGCGGTGTGCCGGATATAAAAAACGATATATTTTCATCTTGGGCGGCAGTAATGAAAAGTATTTCAAAGCGCCCTAATGTGACAGCTAAAATTTCTGGTGTCATAGCTTATGGCGATACTGAGAGTTGGAAACTCACGGATATAAAGCCCTATTTTGATCATACTGTAGACGTTTTTGGAATTGATAGAATTGTCTGGGGAAGTGATAGCCCAGTATGTCAGTTAGGTGGAGGCTTACCCACTTGGGTTGGCTTGACACACACCCTAACTGCTGAATGGTCCAAGACTGAAAGACGAAGTTTTTATAGAGAGAATGCTTATAAACTTTGGAATATGCGGGATAAGTAAGTTTTATGGAGAGTTTTTTTGGAGAGATAGAAGGCGCCAGCTTTGAAATATTAGAAGAAGAGTTTAATAGCTGTTTGACAGGACATGGCCGCGTAGAAAGACTTTGGACAGGTGCGCGTTGGGTTGAAGGTCCTGTTTGGTTTCCAGCTGGAAGGTTTGTTTTATTTTCTGATATACCGAATGACAGAATGCTTAGATGGGATGAAACAAATGGTAGTGTATCAGAATTTCGAAATCCCTCCAACTTTTCAAACGGAAATACTAGAGATCTTCAGGGACGTTTGATAACATGCCAGCATCTATCAAGGTCTGTAACGCGAACTGAGCATTCTGGTGAAGTTACAACATTAGCAAGCCACTTTGACGGTAAAAGATTGAATTCACCTAATGATATAGTCGTAAAAAGTGATGGTTCCATTTGGTTTACTGATCCTGACTATGGCATAATGAGTGATTATGAAGGGTGTAAGTCACCAAGTGAGCAGTCTTCCTGTAATGTATTTAAAATTGACCAAAAAACAGGAAATCTAGATTTAATTACAGATCAGTTGGTTAAACCCAACGGTCTTTGTTTTAATAAGGGTGAAAGCAAACTCTATGTTTCAGATACGGGAGGTTCTCACATTGAGGGTGGGCCGCGGAACATTTACAGTTTTGACCTAATGGGAGAGACAGTAGCTTCGGCAAACCCAGAGTTTTTTGCTGAGTGCCAAAATGGATTATTCGATGGGTTCAGAATTGATAGTGAAGATAGAATTTGGACTTCAGCCGCTGACGGTGTTCATTGTTATAACTCGGCAGGCGCTTTGATAGGAAAAATCAAAATTCCTGAAATTGTTTCTAATGTTTGCTTTGGTGGGTCAAGGTTGAACCGACTGTTTATCACGGGAACTACATCTCTTTATTCAGTTTATCTGGCAGTAAACGGGATCCGTTAATTAGGTTCTATTAAAGGAGTTTAGAGTTGCCCAACTGAGTATTAAAGCTCTCTATTAGTGGCAGGATTTGCCGAGAGCTTTGAGCCGCCAATAATTATATGGAAGTGGAGTTATAAAACCTGCAAAGAGCATAAAAGGAAGAACCCATAATTTGATAACAGCTCCACCTGTTAAAAGTACATCAGTTATGTTCATGGCCAATTCCATTGAGACCATTGAGATTAAAGACATACCAATCGCTGTTTTAAAGGCTTGTCGAAGTTCCATTTGCTTACTTAAAATGAAGGTCTCGAGTATAATTGACGTTATAATACCATTTATAATTGCCAGGGCCATGATAAGCCATACAGGCCAATCTATTTCCATTAACTGAAAATATAGTATGGTTCCAATATCACCAATTGCGCATCCTAGAAGGCACCATCCGGTATTCTTGGATGAACGAACCCATGTGGGCTTACACCGCCAATTAATATTTAATTCATTTACCAAGTACGCCACATTGACCTCATTTTGTTAACGTATAAACTCTCCAGTTAGTGGAGTGTAAAGGATCTATTATGAATATAGGTAAAGCTGCAAAACTATCAAATTTAACAGTAAAAACAGTTCGATATTACGCGGATATTGGTCTCGTAAAGCCGTTAAAAAATAACAGCACAGGGTATAGAGATTTTTCTGATGATGATTTGGCCCAACTGCAATTTGTTGCAAAGGCTCGGAAATTTAATTTTAGCATTCAAGAATGTGAAGAGCTGCTTTCTTTATACTCAGATAAAAATAGGTCCAGCAAGGAAGTTAAGGCTCTTACTTTGGAGAAGATTTCAGAAATAGACGCTAAACTTATCGAGCTTAAAGATCTTAGACATCAACTTAGCTTTTTGGCAAATAATTGTAAGGGAAATGATCGACCTGAATGCCCAATTTTAGAAGCTTTATCAAATTCTTAAGAGTATTTGATAGTAAAATTAATTTTCTTGTAAGCTTAAAATTTTAGTAATTTGTTCTAGACTAAGAACGCAGTTAGCAGCCCCTATTTCTAGAGCTGCTTTAGGCATACCATAAACTTCTGAGGTTTCTTGATTCTGCGTTACCGTAAAAGCTCCAGAATTTTTTAATGAATTTAATCCCTCTGCTCCATCCGACCCCATTCCAGTGAGTAAAATGGCTAAAAGATTTGATTTTTTTATTCTGGCTGCCGAATTAAAAAGCACATCCACACTTGGACAGTGGCCTTTTACCTTCTCGTCAGTTCCTCTGTTCAAAAAATAATCTGATCCAGTTTTGCTTATTTCCATATGGTTTAAACCATCTGCAATGTAGATAGAATTTGGAACAACTTTCTCATGACCAATAAATCTTTTTACTTTAAGTTTAGTAATTCTCTGTAGCCGCTCGCAGTAACGAACCATAAATTCAGGTTGCATATGTAGAACTAGTAATATTGGTGGCATATTGGGTTTAAGCTCGCCAATGATCTGCTTGAGTGCTTCAGGCCCGCCAGTTGACGCTCCTAATAAAATTAAATCGTATGAAATAGAATTTTCAACTTTACCTAAATCCATAAAGCTTTGCTGACCACTGGGGTTGAATACCTTAATAATTTCGGAAAGCTGATTTTTAAAAAATTCTCTACTACTAATTCTCTCTACTTTTCTAAAGATAATAATATCTTTTTGATTTTTTAAATGTCGTTTAAGCTTATCCAAATTGTTCTCTGAGTGAAAAATTATTATTTTTTTCATCCCAGTATTTTTACAGAAATCATTAAGATCATTAAAACTCTCAAAGTTTTTTGAAGTGTCTATTAGGCAAAGATCTATTTTAAAATTTTCCAGCCGTTTACTATTTATCGATGATGCTACTTTGAAACTACCAAGCCATTTTTCAGTCAAAAGTTCATTAGCGTAACTGCGAGTGACGGCTTCATTAGAAATAAATGCTATGGAATAATCTGACATGGCTCAATTTTATTTTAAATTCTTTTTCTATAGATCCCATTACCTAATTGCTCGAAATTGTGGTCTTTGGAATTTAATACTTCTGCATCGCCTAAAAATATGAACCCACCTTCTTCAAGTGATCTGAATATTTTATCTTCAGCGGCTAGCCTACTTTCCTTATTTAAATAAATTAAAATGTTACGACAAAATATAATGTGAAACTTATTTTTGAACGGAAAAGTTTTTGAATTCAAATTGAGTTCTTTAAAATTGGCTTCGTTTCTTACTTTCTCTTTGAAACGCAGTTTTCCGTCGTTTTCCTGTTCTGTGTATTCCAAAATTCTTTGGTGGATAATTTTATCAATCTTTTTCGTTTCATAAATTCCTTTTGAGGCAATCTCCAGTGACTTTCTTGAAATATCAGTAGCCATAATACCACAAGTGATTTTCCAATACTCATCACCAAAGTATTCCATCAGTGAAACAAGGATTGAATAAGCTTCTTCGCCAGTAGAACATCCGGCACTCCAAATTCTCAAATCAATAGCGTTTTTATAGTCCATATGAGCGAGGCACTCTGGGATTACTTCGCATTTTAAGGCTTCAAATTGGCGATTGTTTCTAAAGAAATTTGTGTGAGGGATTAAAAAAATATCGAGTAAATCAAGTATTTTACTATCTTGAAAATCATATCTACGTTTATTTAAGAAATCTGCTAAGTCCAATATTTTATTTATTTTTTTGAACTTACTTAACTCTGAAAGAGCAATTGGCTTAAGATTTTCTGAAAGATCAAGACCAAAGGAATTATTTATGAATTCTATTAAGGCACGAGTTTCGTTTTCAGTTAGCATCTAATTATTTAGACTCTAAGGTCCAAGTTCCGTCCCAATTATCAGGAGAAGATTTTTCTAGCATTTTGCATCGGGAGATATAAACGTCTGAAGGAGTTGACGCATATCCTCGATCAATTTCTAAAGGCTTTGATTTTTGAAAGTGTTTCAAACCTGCGCTAAATTTTCCTTTGGTATAAGCCTCAAAGCCTTTCTCAAAATGCTTTATTAGGTCGTTTTCTTCCTGTGAAGTATTTTCTATTTCATTAATTATCTCATAAACTGCAACGGGTGTATCCTTTCCATAAACCTTTATCCGGTCAATAATTCTTATGCTAAATTGCTCTCGTGCATCTTTAGCAACGCTATCGCTCACTAAATTATCTATAAAGTATTGAGAACATGCGGTTTCTAATCTTGCGGCAATATTGACTGCGTCGCCTATCATAGTCAGGTCGACTCTCGCTTTTGCCGCACCTATATCACACAGAATGACATCTCCTGAGTTAAGACCCATTCTTACCTTTAAAGGATCTTCTTTCATGGTTGCATCGCTATCATTTAATTCTTTTATGGCCCTTTGTATCTCTAGTATCGATAGCATACACTTATGGTGATTTAGGTTATCGCCTTCATCAAACCAAAAGGACATGCAGGCATCTCCCATAAATTTATCAATGTCACCGTCATTCTTTGTAATAATTTCAGTTATACTTTCGAACATATTGTTAATTTGTGAGACAATTTCTTCGGGAGCATATCTTTCACAACGGCCCGTAAACTGAGCAATATCTAAAAAGAACACAATGGCTTGCCTTTTTTCAGCACGCGAAGGAAGAGATAATTCACTTAGTACGGATTTTTCTAGAGCAGATTGGAATGAAGCTTTTGAAACATACCTTTGAAATTGGTCTCGTTCTCGTTCGGTTCTTATTTCAGCTAAAGTACGCTCTACTACTGCCGCTAGAGCCTCAGCTGTTGGTGGCGTCGCAACGGTATCCTTAGCGCCAGCATTTAAAGCCATCCTTCTATCGCCTTCGTTATCCTGATCAACAAGACCGATGAATGCGAGATCTGAATTTGTATGTTCTGACTTGCAAATCTTATCGACGTCAATGATAGACCCATTCTTAATTGAAGTAGATGATATAATTAGATCACTAGAGAACTTTTTTAGAAGCCTTTGCGCGTCACTTATCCCAGAGCAGGTTCTTGTAGAAAAACCTTGTTTATTAAGATAGTTTGCTATGTTTTCTGCCTGATACTCGTCCTCATCAATAATTAGGATTTTTTCTCTTAGAACAGACTGAAGCGCGAATGAGCGGTTTATTCTTTCAAGTAAGTCATCAAAGATAACTGGTTTTGGCATATACTCATCGACACCAGCAGCAAACCCTTTTTTCTGATCTTCAGCAGACTTAAGAGTGCTCGACATGATAATATAGCAGTCTTGAGTAACTTTGTTGTTCCGGATCTCAGCGCATGCTTCAAACCCATTCTTGAATGGCATTTCTATATCGCAAATTACTAAGTCAGGTTTAGTTGATAGGGCTGTCTCAACACCCTCTTGCCCATCAAAAGCTTGTTCAACAATAAATCCTTTTTCTTTTAGGGGACTTACTAGGTTTTTATGTACTAATTTAGAGTCATCGATTAAAAGAATTTTTTTTCTATGATCATTCAGGCGGTGAGCTTCTTCAATGATCAAATCTAACGAGCAGGGCGCTTGGATGAACGAAGAAAATCCCTTCAAGGCGTCCGCTTTTATAAGGTAGTCAAAGGATAGAAAAATAACTTTGAGTTCTTTGAAAAAAATGCCTTTTAATTTTTTCCCAATATCAAAAAATATATTTTCATTTACATCCGATTGTAAAACGAGCGTCGCATCTGGGTTTTCAGCTACTGCCCTTGGGATGTTTTCGATTTCAAGGAATTTAATTCGTTCATCTATTTCACGACTCGTCGAATCGAGATATTTTTTGAAATCTTTATTTTCGATGCAGAAAATTAACACCGACTTTAAAGACCTGGTTGTAGTCATTGTTCCACTCCACTTTTCAAATTATCAGTGGTAATGGATAGTTTATTATCCAATTCGGTTATCAAAGCTTCCAAATCTACTGGTTTTTCATAAAAGTTGGAGACATTTAAATCTTCCAATCGGGAAAGTATGTTCTCTCTATCAACATGCGCTCCTGAGATAACGAAAACTGGTGTACTATTGTAAATTGAACTTTTTCTTAAATTTTCAATAAGTTCATATCCATCCATTAGTGGCATCTGGAGATCAACGAAAAATGCATTAAAAATATTATTATCTGCAATTTTAAGGGCTTCAAATCCGTCTCCTGCCTCGTCAGTATTGTAGCCGTTAGTTTGTAGAAAATCACAAATCCTTTTTCTTTGCATATTTGAATCATCAACTACTAAAATCTTTTTCAAAGATCGCGCACTTACAGTAGCGTCGGTTCCCTCAATTTTATTAGATAAGCTATTTTTTTCCTTATCTGGATTATATTGCGCTAGTTCTAAAACGTTTAATATTAAAACTAGTTTACTATTGGATAGAATAGTGCACCCAATGACAAAAGGAGCTGTTTCTATCAAATCTCCTATTTGCTTTAGTAATACGCTTTGTTGTCCTTGAACTTCGTCTACTATAACCCCTATTTTGTTTTCACCGTCGTTAAGAATAAGTAGAAATTTATTTTTTTCGTATTTAGGATTTTTTGGATATCCTAGAAAATCAGACAAAAGGCGAGTCTGAACCAGTTCACCTCTGAAATTAAACACAAAAGTATCATTAATATTCTTTATATCAGTTTCTAAATTTACATTGATTATTTCTTCAACATTTAATGTCGGGAAAGCAAATTCATAACCGTTTTCAGAAACAAGTAAGATACCAACCACTGCTAGGGTAAGCGGTAGTCGTAATATTATTTTTGTACCTTTATTAACTTTACTTTCAACTTTAATGGACCCTTGCATCTGGTTGATAGATGTTTTTACAACATCCATTCCCACGCCCCTTCCAGATAATTCTGTCACTTGCTCAGCTGATGAAAAACCTGGTTCGAATATTAGATCAAATATTTCTTTCTCGCTTAACTCAGCTGCCCTTTCTGAACTAAGTAATTTCTTTTCCACCGCTTTTGCCGCGATTATTTTACTATCTATGCCTTTGCCATCATCCTCAATTTCAATGATTGCATTTGAACCAAGATAATATGCGCTTAAATTTATCTGGCCAATTTCTGGTTTATTAATAGAAGTTCTTGCTTGGTCAGATTCAATTCCATGATCTATTGAATTTCTAATCAAATGCAGAAGAGGGTCCGCCAGCTGATTTATTAAAATCTTATCTAATTCTGTCTCGCCTCCCTTAATTTTTAACTCAACTTTTTTTCCAATTTGCCTTGCAATGTCTCTAACCTGAGCCGGAAATCTATTGAACAGGTTAGAAATGGGTAGCATCCTGAAATTCATAGCGCCGCTTTGTAGCCGAGAGCTTAAAACCTCCAAATCTTCTATATTTTTTTGTAAATTTGCATTATGAATAGAGACTTTTTCTAAACCCATAGATATGTCGGTTTGATATTTTGATATTAAAGATTGTGGGTTATCCTCATCATTAGCTCCTACCTTTTCCACTGGATTAGCGTTGCTATTTTTGGAAATGATTTTTGAATTAATTTCAGTTAGTTCTGCAGAGAATTCCTTATTTAATGCATTTATGTCTTGGTTGATTTGCTCAAGAGCAGCAGCAAGTAGCTTCTGGTCGTTATCAAGCCTAATTCTGCTAATGTACACTTCTGAGGATGTGTTAAGTACGGTATCAAGTTTTTCAGCTGAAACTTTTATCGATTCTTCCCTAACAACATTGTTTGGGGCGCTAGTTTTAGTATCAGAAGCTTTTGATCCACCTGGTTTTTCTTCATTTTTTGGGGGTCTAATTTTCTCTATTTCATTTTTGTTTTCTGTTTCTAATTTCACGTCGGGATCATCAGAGGTGAGGGCTAGAATTAAATCATTAATTTTTGTTTTTATAGGACCTCTGTGTGCCACTTCATCTGTAATGATGCCAATGCGCTTTATACATTCTAGCGATGTATCAATTAATTGAGCATCAAGTATTATTTTATCTGATCGCACATTATCTAAAACCGTTTCCAGCTCATGAGAAAGCATTTCAATTTTTTTCACTTCTATAAGCCGAGAGCCTCCTTTAACTGTATGCACTGCTCGAAAAAGCTCGTTAATTAAATCTTTAGAGGTTGGATTATTTTCCAGTTCGATTAATAGGTTTTCGCTGGCCTGGAGGCTTTCCCATGCTTCCTCGCAAAAGTCACTTATAAGCCCGACTTTATCATTTGGAATATTTAAAACTTCATCTTGCTCCTCTTCCATGATTTCCAAATTTTTTGAGGTAGATTTTGTGTCTACTATTCTAGAAGGCTCTTTATTTATTTTTTTATCAGATTTTTCCTGAATTTCTTTGCTGCTAGTTAATCTAGCTTCTCTCTTTTCTGCAGTTTCTTTTATTATTTCTGAAATTGGTTCGGTTAGATAAATTGCACATTCAGAAACAACATCTGTTATATCTAAACTGGTCGATTGACTTTTTTTAAGATCGCTAATTATTTGATTTAGTTTTTCGAGCAAAAGACCCAAAAGATATGACATGGAGTAGTTGGAATATGTTTGAAAATATCTTGCACTGTCTGCAATCAATTCCGCTAGCATTCCTAAATGGACGATTTTTTGGCTTCCAATTATTTGGCCAAAACCCATTATGAAGTGACAATCTGCATATGCTGGGTCGAATATTTCCTGTAAATCGTGATTTCCAGTTTCTATTTTTTCGATGTAAGATTTTAAGATAGGGAGCTTATTTTCAATTGCAGAAAGAATATCACTTTCCTGAGCTGCACTGGAAAGTTTCTCATGTTTTTTATCTGTATCCCAAGTTTTAAGGGCATCGCTTAGGTCTTGCAGCATTATTTAGTTTAACCTTTGCTCACCAGATCAATATCTACCAAAGTCTTGCTTATTGTCTGATTGGTTATCTTCACTTGAAGAAGGGTCTGCTTGACTGTTTTCTTCTGAAGAGTTGTTCTCTGGACTTTCTTTGCCTTCTTTAGAGGGTTCTATGTCATCTTCAATTTTTGCTAACTTAAACTGGTTTACTAGATCCTCGAGGTCGGGCACAATTTGGGCAAGTTCATTTGCAGAAACAGATAGATTTGAAGAAGCTAGGGTATTTTGCTGAATGACGTTATCAAGTGTTTTGATTGCATCGTTAACTTGTTCTGCGCCTATGGCTTGTTCTTTTGAAGATGCGCTGATGTTTTGAACAAGACTTTGGGTCTTCTCAATCTCAGGTAAAAGTTCATCAAGCATCTGATTGGTCTCGTCTACTAACTTTTTACCGTCCGTCGATGATCTTTGTATTTCTGAGGCCGCATCCTTACTTAGTTCTGCAAGCTTTGATACTTCAGAGGCAACAACAGCAAAACCCTTTCCATGCTCTCCAGCTCTCGCAGCTTCCACTGAAGCATTGAGCGCCAAAAGTTCAATCTTACGTGTAATCTCACCAACAATAGCAATGCGTTCAAATATATCGCTCATAGCTTCTGATGTTTTCTTCATCGAGTTTGAGCAAACAAGTGCATTTTCTGCGAGCAGTTTAGCTGTTTCATCTGTCTCTGTGGCGTTTCTCGCATTTTCATTTATAGTATTTGCCATCTCATCCATTGATGCAGATGTTTCTTGTACAGAAGTTGCCTGCTGGCTTGTTCCATCAGATACCTGATCAGCTGTTACTTCCAGCTTGGAAGAATTTTCAGATATCTTTTCAATAACGAGGCTCATGGCTCCAATAACTTCAACAATCTTATCGCGCATTTGGCTTGTTGAGATAAGAAGGCTACTAACCTCGTCATTACCTGTAGATTTTATTTCAGCGGATAAATCGCCTTCGGTTATGGCATTTACAGCCGAGTTTGCATTTTTAAGCTTCGTTCTGATGCCCGCTGTCAGAATTAACCCAAAGGTTAGTGCAGCTAATGTTGATGCAATCCCAACAATCAATGTAACATAAAGTGATTGCGTCTGAGCACTGTCCATCGATGAAAATGCTAATTCTTTTGCCTTTCGAATTTCGCTGAATAGATTTAAAAAACTTCCATCCTTGATCATATCCTGTAAATATTTTTCCTGAGATGCGAGCTTAGTATTAGCTTTAACAATCTCAGACTTAAGATCTCCAAGAGTTTGTTTGTATAAGTTGGAATAGGGGCTCAATTGTGTTGATGTCACAAATTCATGATATTCTAGTACATTTTTTTTGACTTGATCTTGCGCTGACTTAATTTCGCCGTAAATTCCGTCAATTCCATCTAGGGCAGTAATCATTTTCCGATAAATTTTGATTGCATCTCTACTGATTGGTGGATCTATAAGCGCTTCTAACCGCTGTCTAAAATCTAAATTCCCATATTTTTTACTGCGTGCATCTTGCACGACTTCGTCTATAAGTTTTATTGCTCCTTGAAGGTTTTCATAGGCATCTTCAGAAAATTGATCTGCTTTTTTAATAGTTTGATTGAATTTTCCAAGACTTCTCCCTGCATCATCAAATTTTGCGGAACCGCCTAATCCAAGTTCTAAAGTCGCGCGCGTTACAAAAGCAGAAGACTGAATAAGTGAGGCATTCATGCTATTGATTTGTGTTTCCAAAGCAGACTCTATTTGGTTGAGACGCTCCGTTTTTAAACCCATCGAGTTTATAACATACATTGCGTACCCCCCAAACGAGGCTAAAAGCAAAGCAAGGCCTAGCACTAACAGCAGAATTTTTAAGGTAATTGTGAATTGAAAATTTTGTTGTTTAGCACTCATTTGTTTGCTCCTTTGTTCTCTTTAGACTACAAGGTTGCCTTTTTGATACAATCAATTAATTTTTTTGATACTCTTGTAACTCTGTTGATTTGAGAAATAAGTCAGGTTTAAAAATTAATGTGACATTACCTTCCTTTTCGTGAAAGATCGGAAAGTATTTTGGAATTTCATTTTGAAAAACCTTAGAAGAATCTTGAAAAACCGATTTTTGAATAGTTTGTATACCTAAAACGCGATCGATACAGAGAGCAAAGTCTACTCCAGACACATTAATAACTATGAACTTATTCCGCTCGTCGATAACAGTTAAGTCATGACCAAGATACCTTGATAAGTCTATACAGCTTAAAACTTGTCCACGGAGACTTATTAGCCCTCTAATAAAATCTGCTACTTTGTATAAGGGGGTCACTTCTGACCCTTCAATAACTTCAAGCACTTGTGTGATTTCAATGGCGATTGTACTATTTTTTATTTTTGCTACCATGTAATCAGAGCTCAGATTGGTTTCGATTTCCGCATCACTTAATTTTTTAATCTTTTCTTCTTCTGCTCCAACAGCAATTTGGTTTTTTAATTCCGAATAAACTAATGCTGCTATTTTTTCTGGTGAAAAGATAAAAAGATTTTGTTCGCCATACCAAACGATATCTTTTAGAAGATCGCTGGTGTTTTCTTTTTTGAATGCCTCAGCTCCATCATCAATACTTGATGATTTGACGGTAACAATTCCAATGTGAGTTTCCATTGTTAATGCAAACATAATTCCATTGAAATTTATAGTAATAATGGTGCTAGGTATATTTTCTGCACTTTTATTTTCAAAAGAATGTTTAATATCACTGATCTTTAAATAGCTTTCTTCGCTTTGGAAAATAGGAAGCAGCTTTCCTCTATATTCGGTCGTTCCGACACAAGATCGTAAAAAACCTTCGAGTGGAGATATATTTCCATAATCGTTAGTGATTTCTGTAACGAAGGCTACAGGTATTCCAAAAAGAATTCCCGCACATTCATATACAAAGACCTCGCTTGTATTTTTTGTCTCACTACCTTCAAGTTTAGACGTATCATTTGTGAAACTTTCTGAAGGAAAATTTTTTGACGGTTGAGGAACTTCTCCAGTGTTTTCTTTGGTACCTAATTTTTTATTTTTTGACTTTTTGACTTTGACTTTATCAAGTTTTTCTTTTTTTTCTGGAGGTGTGACGACGGCCTTGGATTGTTCAATGACAGTACTCGGTAGAGCGTCAACTAATTGATTGAATTTTTCTTCAGAAATATTTTTAGGAGATATTTTGTCAAATTTTTTAGCCAAAAATTAGATCTCACTCTTGATCAAGTTCAATGCTTCGTTTGTTAAGTCAACAATTTCTCTGGTTGCGTGTTTATTATAACCAATAACTGATATCTTATTAACATTAGTCTCCGCAAAGCAAACTCTTTGTGAAATGCATGTTTCAGCGACTTGAACCCCGTCTTCTTTAAGCTGTTCGATTACATGCGATAATATAGAGCTCCTTTTATTGACACCATTCAAAACGGTTAAAATAGGTGCTTTCTTAACATTTTGGTTAGATTGCTTGAGAAAAACTTCAATCCAGCCTTGCCCGACTATGTCGTCTCTAGAAACGCGGCATGGTGTGATAATTAAAGAAGATTGAAAAAGAAACTGAGCCATTTCTTTGGTTAGACTGCCCTGCGTATCTATCAGCAGAAAATCAACATCAACATTTTCCGATGCTATAAACTCCGCTTGGTCAATAATTTCAATTCTGGATAATAATTTATCTCTTGTTCCAGTGATCCAATCCTGAGAACATTTTTGCTGATCTGCGTCTATTAGCGCCACTGAATAACCTTCACGTATTAAAATTGCTGCCATATTAATACATAACGTAGATTTGCCTGATCCTCCTTTAACATTTGCAAAAGTTACAACCTTAGCCACTTTAGTTTCCTTTTTGATAATTAAAAGCATCTGCTTTTGAGACCGATAACACGGTATTTAAATTTAAAAATCAAGTTTTCGTGGATGTATGGATTTAAAAAACGAAAATCTAAAAATGCTATCGCCAGCACTTTTTAATAATGCTATTGCAATAAATCTGGTAACAAAAAGAAATTTCATCATGACAACAAATTTTAGGGCGATTGCTACTTGCCTTTTGGCCTATATTTGTTTTGACCTCATGAGTGTTCATGTACGTCTGCTATCCAGTAACTATTCGCCCCAAGAGCTTTCGGTTTACAGAAATGTTATTGGGGTTCTCCCTGCGATTTTTTATATGTGGTATTCGAAGGAATTAAGCTTAAAAATTTCTGACTATAAAATAGAAAAATGGAAACTTGGTATATTGCGAGGATTAATCATCGCGGTTGCACAGCTTTGTTTCTACACTGCTCTTGCCAACCTAGAATTGGCGACTGTATCTGCCCTTGGGCAGGTGAGTGCGCTTTTCATAGTATTATTAGCTATATTTCTCTATAAGGAAAAAGTCGGATTTTGGCGCTGGACTGCTGTGATCATGGGCTTTCTCGGCGCCACTATGATAATGAAGCCAGGAACTGATATTTTTTCGTGGTATTCAATTTTACCAATTTGCGCAGCTTTTTGTTATGCCTCCTCAATAGTTACTCTGCGCAGTTTTAAAAGTTCTGTATCAAGTGCAATTTTATTTCTTTATTCTGCAACCTCTGCAGCCTTTGGGGCGATGATCCTTGCCTTTGGATCAATTACTTTCACGCCTATCAAGTCTCTGATGGATGGTTTGTTGATCACCTCTATGGCTGTTTGTGGAGGTTTTGGAGTGGTATTTTTGATGTATGCTTTTCGCAATGCTCCTTCAGCTTTGTTAGCGCCCTTCAGTTATTTTGGTATTTTGACGTCTTTTCTTATAGGTTGGATAGTTTTTGACGAATTTCCAGTAGATACTCTTTTTCCGGGAGTAATATTAATTTT
>Ga0208277_1000842_pt1 | contig 18092 bp, 9 predicted proteins | sample ETNtaG_5_FD_185782 | JGI IMG/M metagenome (GOLD analysis project Ga0208277, IMG submission 185782) | Marine microbial and viral communities from oxygen minimum zone, Eastern Pacific Ocean - ETNP201406SV205 (SPAdes) (version 2) | ecosystem: Environmental > Aquatic > Marine > Oceanic ...
GTTAAAAACACCATATCTTGCGCTCGCGAAAGGGATGGTTTCATTTGGGTGTAGATACCGAATTGTAATTGATGTCAGATACAGGCGTGCGTTTACTCCATCGCGGAGTTCCGCAACCTCTTGATTCAAGCAAGGTAGCCGTCGCTCTGGTAATCGTTATGCTATTGCCTATTTTTAGCCCCGTTTCTGCTGATGAATCGGTGGGTAGAGATGATTTTGGAGTTCTTGAAGCAATGGCAAATGCTTTGGCTGCGGAGCGCGATTCTGGTGAAGATGAAATCGCAAAGAATTCTGCTGAAGGAATTCTAAGTGCATTAGAAGCTAGAGGTAGAGAAATTGGAGACGGTGATGCATTATTGGCAACCGATGGTGTAATCGGCGACATCTCGATGAGACAAACCGATCCATTAGAGCCCTCGCACCCCCAGCCTTACGTTTATTTGACAGATCCAGATTCGCATCCGGATGGTTGGCCAAACAACCTTTTGGACACGTTGTTTGAATTGCCTCCGAGTTTCAATGACCCTCTGGCTTTTGGAGCTAATACATATTCCTTGTACGTGAATTTCACAGCGCGAAATAACGGCCCACAATATGAAGCATGGGATTATGGAACGTTTACTGGAGATATACTATCGTTTGGAGATACAGGTTTGTTTGAAAATGCCATCGACATAGATGGTGATGGTAGCAGTGACGTTGCTGTTGGATTATCAATACTCGGGCTTGGCACACAGGGCCAAGGTTGGGATGTTGTCCTTAGCGATGGTATTATTCCAACTGTTCAGGAAATTTGGATTAGACCAAATTTCCAATGGAAAGTAAGAGTCTTAGATCACGCAGACCCATTATGGGATGATATGGCAAGCATGGAAGTTTCTTTGATGAAAGGAGTAGCTTATGATCTGACATTTACAGGAGATGGAGAATCATATGCTTTGGTAATAGATTCTAGATTCACTCAACCTCCTCATGACTTCCAAGTTAGGGTTGGGTTGGACCAACTGACCCTTGATGTTTCAGGAACATTTGCCACCTTGGTTGACATTCTGAACATATTTACTGGTGGCGATGATTCAGGCTTGGAGGTTACATCAGTTTCAGCACCTTACTCAATTTTAATTTCAAATCCTAATCGAAATTCAGCGAATGAACAAACTGATTGTTCAGATTCATCTTGGTACGACCCTGTTGCCGACCATGGTGCTGAAAGTAGACAACACAAATGTGGATACTCGGTAGGAATTGGTTACGTACACTTTGATGAGCCTGATTTAGATGGATTCCGGCCATTGGATGAGTTGGGATACATCGATGTTGGGTTACACCCTGTTGAAGGTGGGACCTTGATTCCAGAAGAATTAGATTTGGTAATAAGAAACGACAATGCTGGAGAAAATTCTTTCGATAATATCGAAATATTTAGCGATACAGATGCAGACCTATACTTCCATTACTTCGAAGACCGTTCAAGGCACATCGAAGAAGGAGGCCGCTTTGGCAATATTACTGACTCGCGCGGCTGGGTAAGAGATATGCCAAAGGGAACACTTCCCCAAGAAGAAATCGACGCTATTTTCACATTAATTGGTGAAGCTCCCGGCTCTAGCAATCTACCAGGGCAAATGCCAAACAGGTTATCTCTGATTATTTCAATCAAGAATTACACTGCTGATAATTCAGCAAATGTTGCAGACGGAACTTTACTTCTTGACCCTAGTGACAACAGATGGAACAGCTTGATTTTGATAGCAGGAACTGAGAGAATATCACGTCTTGAGTATGTTTCTACCTTCCAGCGTCATGGTTATGCAATAGATTCTTCTTCGATGGAGGTGGAAATCATTGACCTTCCAGAAGTTGTTGCAATATTTGGAACATTTGAGATACCGACTTCTAATCGTGTTCGAGTTGAATTTGGTACCGCTCCAGATTTACTTAGTGAGGTTTTGGACAACGTTGTACTAAATTTGGTCGAAATCATTCTCGATTTAGGTACAATTTTGAATGGATTACCCGAAGCCATTGTTGGTACTGCGGGTGAATCAAGCGGTGAAATCTTTTTGCAATGTTACAACCAAGTAAGAGAGACTTGGAGTAGCGGTAGCATTCGTTCTGAATCGTTAGTACAAGGTGTTAAGTTAGCTATTGGTAGTAGCCCTCATCCAATAATGGATAAGAATCACATATTGTTGTCAGAGGATTTGGATTACACAGATCAAAACGGGAACGTGGATGGGAAATATGGGAGAATAAATGAGCCGCTAGTTCCGGTTGGAATTAGCCTGATGGTGACTGAAATATCAGGCGCATCATATTCGTATAATCAAGAAACCGATTTACGAACAATTTCGATATCAGGAAGCTCTGGAGATGAGCTGATAATAGGCCACATGAGGCATTTGTCGAATAGTACAAATGGAGATGTTAGACAATTTGCATCAATATCAAACCGACCATCAAACCTTACAATCTCCCAACAGGGCTCCCAAATTACCTACACTGCTTCTGATGAGATTGGAACTATTACCTATAGCGGTGAGGGTGACGGGCAATACAATGCTCTTCGTTTGAATGGTTTACCGTCGCAGTTTGAACTCGAATTAGGTGACACTCTATCGCTAAATGCACCGCAAGGAGTTGATTCAATCGAAGTTCAGATTTCAAATGCATCAACTCCTCTAACTATGGAAGAAGACCATGCGAGATTCTGGATTGATCAAGTGCAAGGTGAAGCTAGTATGTCATTGAAACTATCCAATCTGACTTCTATTGTTCTGAATCCCCCACAAGAGCCTGGTGCCACTGGTTCAAGAGGAAATAGTCAATTGGTAATGAACCGAACAGGTTCCTCTCCATTCAGTGTACTACTGGAGGATGTAAGTGATAGAAGTGACGAATTCCTCGGGTTATCTGGCAGAATTCATTTGGATCCATTGCCTGCAAATCTGACCATGTCACTTCCTTCCTCGGAAAATTCAGACCTTATCACAATTCCAGAATTTGGAGATGCTGATGGAATTCTTGCCCTCTCTTTCTTCTTGTCAGGTATGATTGATTTCGGTGCATCTGTAAACGATTTCGCAGTTGAAAGTATGGTGAACTTGGGCGATGCATCCAATATTCAAAGTAATCTAAGTCTAGGACTTAATTTGTTGACAGGAGAAGAATTCGATATCACTTTAGATGTTAGAAAGGGTAAGAACGTACCGCAAGAACCGAGATGGGTACATGGCCTCTCTGGAGAAGTACTAGAAGCAACAGAATTGATTTTTAATTATACGAAGATGCCAGAATTTACCACAAGTTCTCGGCAGATTGTATTCGATGCTTTAGATGATTTTGAAATTTCAGAAATCGAAGAGCCAGATGTTATTCAAGCCCTTGAGTGGGCTGGTTTGAGTGATAGTAAGTCACTAGTTGAGGCGATGAGAGACGGTTTCATTTCTCCAAGGGAGTTAGCCTTGCTCGATACAGACACTCTAGAGGATGAAGGAGTCACGTTTGACCAAAGAAGATCTTGGCACAGTAAAATCTGGATGCCTCAACTTCCTGCGGGCGATATCAAATTACGTTACGATGTGAAAATAATCGATGAAATACCCGAATTCGAAATAGGAGTATCTTTGGATGGTTGGACTCCGTTTAGACCAGTCCTTACAGTGGAATTGAATGGATTGGCAAAAACCGACACACTGCTTGTTCTAACCGGTCTAGATACCGGATTAAAGAGGGATATCTCACTAAATGCAACTATTTCCACTCAGTCTGAATTAGTAATTCCGAGAACTACAATCGATATGGTCTATGACTTGGGTGAAAGATTGGATAATGCAAGAGTATTACAAAATAACCAGTTACGTGGTATCAGAACTGAAATGATGATATTCAACGCTCCAGCAACTGCTGACTTATATTCCACTATCGGAGATATATTACAAGCGGATTTAATCGTGCCACCAGAGGATAGAATTGGTATCAATTCTGCTGATTCAATGATGTTACAACAACTCAGAAAGGTCGATGGTTTATGGTGGCCTGCTACAATGTTTATCCGAGATGTACCTGGTGAAATGCACCTTAAGGCAGCACCAGCCAATAACTTCGATATTCACGAAGAACAATCTTTCCAAGGAATGTTCGAAATGGATTATTCATCAAATAGTGACGATATGGATTTGTTCATAGAAACAAAAGGCAAATCACAGAACTTACGAGGTGACAATTTGATGTTGTCTGAAAACCTACCTGACAGATTCAAAATGGAGGTAACCGAAGACTATGGTGCAAGTATCTCAGCTTCAGGAAATGGTGTTGAAAAGTTGTACATACGACGTAGTAACTCAGTAATTCAAGAGGGTGTCACTATCGTTTCAGCTGAAATGGTCGGCGAGAATCTTCAAGGAGCAGAGGTTCATATTTACCGGCCATTAGGTTACCCAGTCATCGTTGTTGACGGAATTACTGGTGGAAGGATTGTTGCAACATCACAAACAGAAGTAGATGTCTTGGGTACAGATATTGATGCCCGTGGTGTATTGCTTGATGCTCAATTTACAGGAGGAATACCAACTGCTTCTAGCGTTGGAATAAATGGAGTAGTCACGGATCTGTCTTTGATTAGTAGCTTAACTGGTGGAGAAATAGAAACTACACACGTGATGATAGGAGATCCATTCTCTTCATTATTGGCTACAGCGATTGCGGTGGTGACTGGATGACGGAAGATTTCGAGGAAGAAATGGAGGAAGAACTCCATGAAATGTCCCAAGAAATCGGAGAATTCGTTGTAGAGTTAGCTGAAAAAATTCATCCTCTAAGGGTTGCATTAGCCGGAGTAGTTCTAATGATTTTACTTGGGGCACTTGTATCCACTTGGTATTGGGTTATACCAAGAGATGATGTAGAGATAGAGGTAATGTATCTGCAAAGGAATGGTCACATTGTACTAACGGAGTTAGTAAATGACGGTAGTAGAGAAATAAGAGATGTCACTTTAACTGTAGAATTTGTCGACAATGAAAAGACTGTATTGGACAGTTTGCAAGTATCATTTGATTCAGTTCCTAGCCATACGAGTATTTCTGGAGATCAAATGGAATTAGATCTCCGCGGTTATTCTGTTTGGGAAGAATATACGATTCAAATTCAGATAGAATGGACCGATTTCAGAGGTGTTGAGAATAAGGAACAATTTGTTCACAAAGTTTCTGAGGAAATCACTGCCAAATTCCACAACGATTGTCAAGAAGTAACTTGGTTCATTTGAGGCTATTCAAGGCAACCCCTAAAACAAACATACCCCGCCATTAACTTGTGCGTAGAGCATTCTTGCTACTATTGATATTCCTGCTTTCAGGAATACCGGTTGTAAATCAACCGGCTCAGATATCTGAGGAATCAAATGTAGAGTGGGTTAGATTTGACCTTCCAAAAGACTCAATCAGGAATTTTGTTGGAGAATTAGATGAATCGCTTTCGTTAGAAGAAAGGCCATTAATTGCCCATTCAAGACTCGGTATTCACGATACTTCGGGCATACTTTTTGAGAACGAGATTCCAGATGAGTTATTGGTTTCAAGACCGGACTTGGCTTTAGTTTTGGTTTCAACAGAACACAGGTTTTCTGAAGTAAGGGCCAGCATCTCCGATCAAAATGGAGTAGAGGTTAGAGAATTTATATCTCCATCTGGCCTGTTGGTTCAAGGTACACAAGCCGGCCTTGGAAGACTATCGGATGTCCAAGGAGTGGCCTCTTTACAACCTGTTCCGCTCGCAATGCTGGTCGACTTTTCTTTGATGGATATCAATGAGGAGATGCCAGTCAGAATCGAATCATGGAGGGCTGATTTCCTATTACCTGGTGTAGATATTTCAGATAATTGGGGCATGCGCCTACATCAAGAATTAGACACGGTTGCAAGAGATTTCCTCGGTGATTCAACTTTCGCCGAAACTGGTCGCTATGATGGTTTAACCAAGAATGCTATAGCGGCTATTGCTGCCGAACCTTCTGTAGCATGGATTGGCCCACAACCAAGTTTAACAATTTGGAATGACCAATCTAGAAATCATATGAACATCAATGCAATGAAGCAGTATTACACTACAGATTTGGATGGTTCAGGACAAATCGTAGCTGTGGCAGATTCAGGACTTGATGAGGATCACGGAGATTTTGGGACCCGAGTTATAGGTAATGTAGATGTGATTGGGGATGGTTCCACTGCAGATGCTCATTCTGGGCACGGAACTCACGTAGCGTGTACAGTTTTAGGAGATGGTAGCAGAGGTAACTATGCAGGAGTTGCTCCTGAAGCAGAATTATATTTCCAAGCAATGGAGAATGACAATAATGGAAATTTCCAATGGTCAAGCATCAACAACATGTTGAACACTGCTTACAATAATGGTGCTAGGACGCACACAAATTCATGGGGTTCAGAATCAAGTTCAGAATGGGGAGTTTACACCTCCTCTTCAGAAGACGTAGATGATAGGGCGAGGTACTATGACCAATTTTACAGTGGTCGAGAAGGTTTGACTATCCTCTTTGCTGCGGGAAATGATGGTCCTCAATCAGATACAATTGGTTCTCCTGCCACTGCCAAAAATTTGGTTGCTGTTGGGAATTCACAGAACAGATATTCTGGTGCACCTAATAGCATAATGGACGGTTCAAGTCGTGGGCCAGTAGATGATGGTAGAATTAAACCAGATGTAATCGCTCCAGGCGGATATGTTCGTTCTTGTAAAGCGCAAGAAGCAACAGATACAGGAGGGGCAACTTGGACTAGTAATTGGTACATGGAATACACTGGTACCAGTATGGCAACTCCTAATGCAGCAGGTACCGCAGCACTGATTAGAGAATACATTACTGAAATTGCACAAAGACCAGAACCACAGGGAGCATTGGTCAAGGCTTTGATGATTCTAGGCGCCAGAGATGTAGGTAATCGCGATATTCCAAACAATGATGAAGGCTGGGGTAGAATTGATTTGAAAGGGACATTGGCGCCAAATAATGGAAGAGGTATTTGGGTCGATGATCGTTCAATTTTGTCATCTACAGGCAACTCGAAAAGTTATTCTTTCAATGTAACAACACCTGACCAACCATTCAAAGCAGTAATCGCTTGGTCTGATGAGAGGGGCTCACGTTTTTCCAGCACTCAACTCGTTAACAATCTCAACCTACTTGTTACCACTCCAAGTGGTGTAGAGTACAAAGGAAATGAATTCTCGCAAGGACGTTCTATTCAAGGAGGTACTTATGACACACTGAACAATGTTGAAGTGGTATTAATCGATTCTGCAGAAGCTGGTCTTTGGACGGTCAAGGTGACTGATGCAGGGCACTCCGGAGGCAGAGCCCAACCGTATGCGGTCGCAGTATCTGGGGTTGGCGTCAATGATCTGAGACCTGACCCCTCACCTATTGCAACATCTTTCTCAACAGATATTGCAATTCCTCAGGTTGGCGATGATGTACTTGTCGAAATGGAGGTGTCAAATCTTGGAAATGTTGAGGCAGAGAATGTAGAAGTTATATTCCAAGAAGAAGGAATTTCAATCGATACTCAAACTTTCGATCTTGGACCGGGTGGTTCAAAGGTCTTGTTTTGGGACTGGGAACCCCAAACAGCAGGTGCGCGCACACTATCTTTCCTAGTCGACTCCAGCGATACAATTGATGAAATAAATGAAGGAAATAATAGAATGGATGTTATTGTAAATGTAACAACACCTGGAGTAAGAATCGAATCTCAAGCAGCCACAGTTTCCCTCACCGATATCAATTCAACATCTACTTCTTGGCAAGTGACTCTAATCAATACAGCATTACTTACAACAAATGCCTCAATTTCTGCAACTGGGGTATCAAGTCCAAACAATAGCCCACTGACTTGGTATGTTGGTCTAGACCAAACCGATTTCCAATTGGACGGCCGAGAAGGTGCTTTGATCAATGTAACTTTAGTTCATCCAATGGGACCAGACCCGGGTATTTACGAAATTAGTCTGTTGGGGTATGATGAGGATAATGACGTTAGTAGCCCTTTCACTCTAATGCTTGATGTGCCTGTTTTGTCACAGACGAGATTAGAATTCGATTATGCCAAAATACCCGTTCATCCCTCTAATGTAACTTCGGTAGATGTTAGGTTGTTCAATTTAGGAAACGGAGATATCGGATACGATTTATTCCTTGAAGCACCCCCTGGTTGGTATGCTGGATTCGATGACTTATCTGCTCAAGGAGGTGCGAATTCAGCATCCACTGGTTTGATGCTTGAAGACGGTCAAATGAGTATTGGTATCTCCTTTACTCCACCGCAGGTCACTACCTTAGCAGGCGCTGAACTTACTGTAATCCTTCGTGTTGTTTCTCAAAGCGAGGAAGCGAAATTAATGGAATATGAACTGCCTCTTATAGTTCAAGAAATTTCTGAGTTAAACATGGACTTGGAATCGTCCTTTTCTTCAATAACTCCTGGGACTACAATTTCATTGCAGTATACCATTGAAAACGTTGGTAATGTAGATTTGGAATTGAGTCCTAGATTACAATTACCTCAAGGTTGGTCGCAAAATACAGCGTTAGAAGATTTTACTTTGGAATGGACTCAATCGCGTAATTTCCTGATTTCGGTTACAGCAGAAGATGATGCAAAAAGTGGGCAAATAGGTTTCATAATGGACTCCAGTCAAAAATCATGGAGCAATGTCGAAAATGTGGAAGTAACAATCTTACCTGAGCCGATTATGACCTTTACAACAGTTGAGATCAATGGAGACACTTGGTCAAACATATTCGGGCCCGGACAACACCCCACGGGCGTTCCGATCAACTACACTTGGTTGGTTGAAAATACAGAAAGCACACCTTGGACTCCTTCTGTTACTTTACAAATGGATAATAATCTGCTAGGCGATTGCACCGATGTTGGATCAGTTAGCAAGGGAGATTTGAGTCCAGTGACATGCACGATAATAATCTCGGCTATGGCTGATGCAGCCACGGAGCCTCAATTCAAGGTAGTTCTTAGCGATGGGTTAGTTTCTGTCAATGAAACGGTGTCTATGCTTGTAGCAATTTCAAAGGAAGTAAGTTGGAAATTGGATGGAGTTAGTACACTGCAAACTGGCAAAGTTTCTACTTTGCAGGTGACTGTAACCAACATAGGTAACACATTGGTGTCAGGTGCAATAAAGGTGGAGACATCAACGGGATGGAGTGTCTCAATAGACGATAGTGATGAAATGATAAATCTTGAAGCTGGCCAATCGCAAAAGATACGATTGGAAGTTGTTGCAGACAGGCCAGGTGAAGGTGGCTTTTCGCTCTCAATATCTGGTGCAAGTGATGTGACAAACTCGGAATACGAAATAGAGTTGTCAAGTGAAGGCGAGGTAATCGGCGAGGATTCATCTGGAACTGAAGCCTTGTTAGCAGTAGCATTGGTTGTCTTCCCAACACTCATTATTTTGGGATTGATCTTAATTCTAAGAAAGAGACCCAGAAAAGTAAATTCAACTCCAATTCACAATAACGGCATATCCGCTACTACTGTACAACAAATTACCGCTACACCTTGCTTCTCGTGCAGACAACCGATTCTCTCGGGGATGCAAGGTTGCCCCTCTTGTGGTGCAAGATATCACAATACGTGTAAGGTCGCAACGTGTCTACATTGTGGAGCGTCATCTTCCGCATTTGTAAACGTCCAATGATTTGAGCATCTGTCAATAGGCTTTTCATGTGAGCACTGCGACCGGGGTTCATGGAACCCCGTCGAAAAGACCCGAAAGCCGGTCATAGCATTGCTGGTATTGTACTGGTAGCGCTGATGCTATTTTCTTTGGTTCCGGCGGTAGCTAACCCGGTTACTGCGGACGATTCTGGTAGAGATGCAAACATCAGATTAATCGTCACTCCTAGCGCCCAAACAGTCAACCCGGGAGAGACCGCAGAATACACAGTTCGGGTTTACAATGATGGTTCTGACCCGGTTTCCGTAAACCTGGCTGCTAATAACGAACAAGACTGTACTGGATTTTCATCGGCTATCGGTCAAATCGGCCAACCGATAGATTCTGGTGATAATGCCGAAACTTTCCTCAATGTAACTCTCGCTCAGAATGCAGAGGGTTCGTGTATTACAACTGTGACAGCAAATGCGAATGAACAGGTAACTCCACCTGACCAGCCGGGTGCGCCCGTTCAAAAATCTACAGATGTTGAAACATCATCTGGCGATGGTTCAGGCTCAACGCTATTTGGTGTTGATTTGATTATTGACGCCCCTGTAAATCCTACTTGGAACGGGGAAGATGAAATCACTTGGGAAGTCGAAGTTGAAAACACTGGACGTGTCCAAGAAACAGTAGATCTTACTGTTGACCCAAGAAGCGGTTCAGGATGTAAGTCTGATGGGAGCATGAACATAGAAGTTAGCCCAACTTCTGTTCAGGTGGATAATGGTTCATCAGAATGGGTTACCATTACTCTTCAAGTTCCAGAAGGTAAGGAAAGCGACAAGTATTGCTGGGAAATCGAAGGCATTGTAACAAATGATCAGAATCCAAATGGTAGTGCTTCAGATACTGAAGAATTCAGTTTATTTGTTCCTGAACTCAAAAGGTGTGACATTGAGATATCAAAGTCTAGCTTATCTTTGCAACCAGATGAAACTGGTACTCTAGTGGCTACTTTCTCTAATGAAGGAAACACCGATTGGTCAATCAATGTGGGCTTCAACGGTAGCAAATCCAACTGGGCAAGCGTTGATGGCCCTTCAAGTGGGAATCTTGCTTACGACAACGGTAATGGCGAGAAAGAATTCACTATTGAAGTAACGCCAGATGATTCTGTCGAAGCAAATTCACAAAATTCATTCTATATTGAAGGCAAAGATGGTAATTTTTGGAAATGTCGTTCTGAAATTACCGTTACAGTAGGACAGTCCAGAGGTGCTTCTGTCTCACTGGGTAACACCGGATTATACGATGTATCTCCTGGCCAAGACCGAAGTACGACATTGACTGTTACAAATACTGGAAATGGTCCAGATACATTCAGAGTCTCAGCATCTTCTCTTCCAACCGGATGGTCAGTGACTCTGGAGTCTTCTACGATTTCAACCCAGTCTAGATTTAGTAATGATAAATCTGGGACAATTGATGTTACAATTTCATTGCCACTCGACGCCTTAGCAACAGAAGAAGTTGCAATTACATTTTCTGTATTGCCCCAATCAAGTGGCGGTGCATATGATACTGCAGAATTGACTGTAACTGTAAAGGCCGTACATGGAATGAGTGGTAACTCTCCTGCTGACGATCAAACAGGTAGATCTGATACAACAGTACAATTCCCAATTTCAGTAACAAACGACGGCAATACACTTGACCGGTTTAGATTCTCTGTAATTTCCCAAACAGCTCAACCTGCTTGGGGTAAGCATTTCGAAACTGAAGAAGGAACGGTTGTTACAGAAATAGACATACCTGCACGCTCTACTGCGATAATGTATCTCGTTGTTTCAATCGATGGAGAAGAGGAACTGGAAAGCACAAGGCTGACTGTTAGGGTAACCAATCTTGGCGACAACAATAATGGAGACGGTGACCAAGATGGCGTTCCGGATAATCAATTAGAATTTGTATTCAGAGCGATCCTTTCAGATAGAGACTTTGCAATGGATGTAATCATCATGAATAGTGCAGATTATCTAACTCGAAACGAGGTGCTGATTTTACCTCCAGGCGGTGTTCAATCCTTCAATTTGAAAGTCACAAATACTGGAGATATGACCGATGAAGCAATTTTCGATTTCAGTGGATTATCGGGGACAGCAACTCGAACATTGACTTATCGAAGTATGACTGTTGAAGGCCCAATTTCCATTCCAAAAGGTTGGGGTGCTTTCAATGAATCAACTGGTACATTCTATTTCGATGGTAACTCGCCGTTACTCGGTTCTAACGAAGACAAGATTTTCGAGAAGATTGTAGACAATGGTTTGGTAGATTCTCACGTTCCTCTGCCATATTATGCAATTTTCACATTGGAAATCGAAGTAAATTCAGGTTCTGAAAATGGCGACGGTGGTTTGTTGGAAGTGGTAGTAACTTCTGTTTCAAATGCAGCGAACCGTAGTGGCAAGGTCACATTCTCACTTTCTGTTGAGACTGTTCTAGATGCAGAATTGATAATAGATGGAGATGACGAAAAAGATGTCACATTCGGACAAATTGGCAAATCTCCGAAATTCAAAGTTGACGTATTCAACTCTGGAAATGTCGAATCTGAATTCAAGGTATTCTCTAGTGGTGGAGTAAGGGGTTGGAATGTACTTCTATACTACGATTCAAGTGCAGATTGTAAAGACAATGGCGATCACATAATTTGTCAGATTCCGGCAGGAGAATCTGTTGAAATTACTGCAAAAGTAAATCCTCCTGGTGGAGAAACTGCAGAGGTTGAGGATACGTTCACATTTACTCTTTCGGCTGAACCAACTGAAGTCGGATTAGCAGGCAGAGAGAACATCAAACTAACTGTTAATGGGCAACCAGAAGATTTCGCATTGAACTCTCTTATTACGCCAAATGTGCTGATTGGAATTGGCGCATTGGTTCTTGTTGGGTTTGCAATGCTTGTTCTTCGTCGACGAAATTGACCCCTACGGGGTCAGGTCAACAGGCCTAAGATTGCGTATGCTTGTTAGACAACGCTTATGGACGGATGTCTAGTGGCCGTGTCAAGAGAGTGTCAACTCTCTCAGTTGGTGGCATAGTTGGTTGGCGCAGAAACGGTAACAGGCACCTATCTTTCGATGGCCCTGATGACACTTATTGGCATTGGAATGCCATTGGGTGCATTCATCACTCAATACTTCGTTATGCCAAAGGTCGATTCCTCTCGCCCTCACATGACGAAATCATGGTTGATGGAAGGCTATGAGCGAGATCACAGCCTATATCCACGCCGCCTTTCAACCTATGAGTGTGGTTCTGAGCCAGTTGGAGAGGCAATGATTCAGTTCCACTTCCAATACTATTGGTATGCAATTATTTTCTTGGTTTTCGATGTAGCTTTCATGTTCATGGCACTCGGTGGACTATTGGCTATTGATGCTACTAGTTCGAGTGGAACAGATCCAATCGACATGGTTGGAACCGAGATGATTATTCTGACGGTATTCTTTGTCACGATGGTTCTAGGAGTTTGGCACGTATTCCGTAAGCGAGGTCGCATTTACATCTGAGGTGATATGATGAGTGATACTGGAGAGAATTATACTACTTTCAACAGCAGAACCCTTGTGGAAATTGTCGGCGATGTGACCGATGAGGCATTAAAGGCAACAAAAATCAAACAACTGCTCAGCGTCCTTGCAGGCCGATTCTTCAACTGGGCTGGTCGTAAATCATTGTTCACGCTCCACCTTGGAATCAAATGCTGTGCTATCGAGATGGCAGCTTCAGCAACCCCAAGGTTCGATGGTGATCGGTTCGGAGTTTTGTTCCGTTCAAGCCCTCGTCAATCAGATGTTTTACTTGTTAATGGTCCAATTTCAAAGAAGTTTGCAGACCCAATTGTCAGGCTTTGGGAACAAATGCCTGAGCCAAAGTACTGCATTGCAATGGGCGAATGTGCAATCTCTGGCGGGCCTTACTATCAATCATACAACATTCTCGAAGGAGTCGATACGGTAATTCCAGTCGACGTTTACATCCCGGGTTGCCCACCTCGTCCAGAGGCATTAATCGATGGTTTCGGAAAACTTCGTGAGAAAATCATCAGAATCGGTGGTGCGCCATCAACCGGACGCGACGGCGACAAGCCAATTATTGTAGGAGAGGACTGAAATGGGTACTACGGTTACCAAAGAACAGAACTCTGCGGCAGCAAAGGCAGTGGTTGACAATTTGTCAAAGAGATTTTCTGACGCCGGTATTACAACGGAAGCAGTCGCCCACGCTGCAGGTAAGAAATTCGAATTCGTTAGGATTATCTGCGCTCCGGAACAATGGAGAGCAGTTGCAAAGCACTTGAAGAATGAAATCGGAGTCAATCATTGTGCCATGGTTACCGGCACGCACTATCCTTCAGGAGGAGATGACAGAGGCTGGGAAGTAGCATACCATATGCACAGATGGCCTATTCAAGATGTCGAGGCACACACAATGATTGTTCACAAAGGTGAAAATTTAGAGGGTGACGACATTCCAATGGAATTTGAAATCTTTATTCCACTAGCAGCCGGAGATTCACCCTCTGTTCCATCAGTTCAAGACCTATGGGTTGGTGCTGATTGGAATGAAAAAGAAACATGGGATTTAGTAGGAATTGATTTTGAAGGGCACGAGAACATGCATCGTGTTCTAAATCCACACGATTCTCCTGTAGGGTTTCATCCTTTGCAAAGACAACACAAGATTCGTTATCACGATTTCAATGAAATGTATGATGACCCACAAGGGTTCGATCGTAAACCGGTTGATGAGGGCCGAGTAAAGTGAGGTGATATCATGGCAGAAATGTGGATTACAATGGGACCTCAGCACCCTATGACGCACGGATTGTGGACACTGCGTGTAAAAGTCGACGGAGAGACAGTTACTGACACAGAAGCTGAACTCGGATACATACACCGCGGAGTGGAGAAAATTTGCGAGTCAAGGGATTTCACTCAAATCACGCCATATTGTGATCGGTTATGCTACGTGAGTGCTATGACCTGGGCGCATTCATACGTTATGGCAGCAGAAGACTTGCTTGGAGCAGAAGTACCTGAGCGAGCTGAATATATTCGTTTGATGGCCGCTGAAGTTCAAAGATTAGCTAGTCACTTGATGTGGCTTGGAGCGTTTGGTCCAGATATTGGTAACCTGACGCTTATGACTTGGTGTCTGCGTGATAGAGAGATGTTCCTAGACCTTCTCCAAGAATTGGGAGGTTCTCGTATGCACTACAACTATCCGAGAGTTGGAGGAGTCAAGAGGGACATACCAATAGGCTGGGCCAACAGAATGAAGGCGAAAGTTAAGTTGTTCGAGAACAGAATAAACGAGTACGAGATGCTTTTGGACGAGTCTACGATTTGGCTAGTTCGTTTGCAGGGCGTGGGGTACGCGACCGCCGAAGATCAACTCAATGCAGGTGTTACAGGACCCAATATCCGTGCAGCTGGTGTAAATGCTGATGCAAGATGGACAAACCCATATTCTGTCTATGACCAAGTCGATTGGGAACCTGCTGTGGAGAAGCCAACTAGCGTTAAGGGAGCAGATTGTTATGACAGGTATCGAGTAAGAATGGAAGAGATGCGACAATCATGCCGCATGCTACTAGATGCGATTGAAAAGATTCCAGGTGGGGCAAACACTCACTACCAGCCAGGCGATGAGATGTTAATCACAAAGGCGCCAACACGTGCACCAGAAGGTGCAACCGGATTCAGTACCTACGAATGCACAAGAGGAGTATCCAACTTCTACTTACAAGGTGGCGGAGATGGAAGAGGAAAGAACCCATACAGGGTTTCAATCCGTTCTCCTATGTTCATCACAATTCCATATGTGGCAAAGACAATGATTGGTTACAAGGTTGCAGACATCCCTGCGATAATGGGAAGTTATGACCCTTGTATCGGGGAGACGGACCGTTGAGGTGATTATCATGGATGACTGGCTACAACTTCATGAGTTCATTTACGACAAAACCAGGGATATCTTCGGTAGTTTACTCGATGATACATTCCTAGAATCATCTTCTAACGACATAGCATTCTTTGTCTTCACATTGGTGACATGTTTGGTCACTTTTGGTGGAATTATGCTTTCTATGTTCATGATTCTATGGATTGAAAGGAAATTCTACGCCCGTGTAAACGACCGTCGCGGTGCTACTACTGCTCTTCGTTCGCTGTGGGTTGGAGAAAATGGCGTAACCGCTGGTGAATGGTGGAATATGCTTCCATATGGAATCGGTAAGCCAGTAGGTGCGGTCAATAAATGGCTTAACAAGGTTGCAGGAAATAAAGGGCACGAACAAGAAATGGTCAACAGAGTTGGAAACCGTTCATGGTATGGTGTTACAATTTTCCCGGGTTTCTTCCAGAATATTGCTGATGGTATGAAATTCTTGACAAAAGAGCACATGGTTCCAAGTAGGGCGGATAAGGTCATTTTCGAACTTGCTCCATTCCTTGTGATTTCATCGACAATCATGATTTTGGGAATGATTCCTCTTTCAAGTGGGATTTACGGGGCTAACCCCGAACTCTCAGTACTATTTGCATTCGCAATCTTTGGAATTGCTCCTCTTGGTGTTTTCTTCGCGGGTTGGTCTTCAAACAACAAGTACACCCTGCTTGGTGGAATTAGAAGTGCAGCACAATTAACTGCTTACGAAATCCCATTACTCCTTTCGATTCTCGGAGTATGTGTAATGGCAGGTTCATTCAACTTCCTTGAAATCGTACATTTCCAGCATTCTTCTGGAGTATGGTTACTATTCTTGATGCCACTTGGTGGTGTTCTTTTCCTAGTCAGTATGATTGCTGAAGTTGAAAGAATTCCATTCGATATGCCGGAAGCAGAAGCAGAACTGGTCGAAGGATGGTGGACTGAGTATGGCGGAATGAGATTCGGCCTATTATTCGCTGCAGAATACATGCGAGTTTACGCTGCGAGCATTCTCTTTGCACACTTCTTCATGGGCGGATGGCATGCACCATTTGCAGGGACTATTGGTTCAATCGCTTACATTGGGGATGCATATCTTGCAATTCCAGGAGTGATTTGGACATTGTTGAAGGCTTGGTTCATATTCACCGTTGTTTTCGTTTGGGCAAGAACAGCTCTTCCAAGAATCCGAACAGATCAGATTTTGGAATTTGGTTGGAGAATTCTTCTACCACTGGCCGTACTTCAAGTCGTCCTTTCAATGGTTTACCGCCTATACTTCTTCGATGCGAGCGCAATGTCTGACACAGTTGCGGGCGGCTGGTCTTGGGACCTAACTATTCTAGAATACACAATTCCATGGGGATTACCGATTATAACAACAGGGTTCTGGTTGGTAGTATTCGTGATTTTGATGAATGATGAGAACATCGAAGAGAATGAGGAAAGAATGTATCACATTCGAACGATGACTCCTGCGGGGACGCACACTGCAGGACAGGAGTGAGGTGAAAATATGGCATCACATCCACATGGCAAACCAAATTTCAGAAACCTATTCTGGTACCCGTTTAAGATAACTGGATTGACTGTTTTGAGAACTTACGAATTCATTGGTAAGAGATTCTCGAGCGGATATCACAATACAACTCACCCTGAATTCATTGATGACGGGGCTATCGCTCGTTCTGAAAAGACCAAGCATATCAATGACATTACACAACACCACTATACTCCTGATCGCTCAGGTACGGACTTAACTCCAACCATTTGGAAACCACAGACCGTCAGTTACCCTTACGAGCGCCTTGAGGAGATTGAGCCGTGGTTGTTCGTACCAGGTAATTTCAATGGCCGTATTGGTGTTATTTGGGAAACATGTACTGCATGTAAGATGTGTGTAAACGTCTGTCCTAACTCATGTCTGCACATGACTACAGAGTTGCGTGTTGACGTACTCGACAGTGCTGATGGCGAATGGGAAGGCTATGGTTCAGACCTAGAGGTTGGCAAATTTGCAGCAGTCGAAAAGCCAGAAGTTCTCGAAAATTTGGATTCCTTCAATCTAGCAACAGCTCACGCTGATGCCCCTGACGAATGGAGGTTCGGAGAGGTACTAGATTTGACTGGTGACAGTGCTCGTATGCGCTGGAATGACACAGGTGAAGTCGACCACGTACCAATTGAATCACTTTATCCAGCAGATGACCAAATCGTATCCGGAAGAATTGATTTGGGAAGATGTATGTTCTGTGGTTTGTGCATGGAAGCGTGCAATTTCACATCATTCTTTATGACCAACGAGTACGATGGAATGTCTGGATTTACGCGCCAAGATCTTTGGATGGATGCAGGAAGAACAAGAGTACTAATTGGCGACCACCAAGAAG
>Ga0208277_1000843_pt1 | contig 18079 bp, 14 predicted proteins | sample ETNtaG_5_FD_185782 | JGI IMG/M metagenome (GOLD analysis project Ga0208277, IMG submission 185782) | Marine microbial and viral communities from oxygen minimum zone, Eastern Pacific Ocean - ETNP201406SV205 (SPAdes) (version 2) | ecosystem: Environmental > Aquatic > Marine > Oceanic ...
GAGGTGGGATGGATTCGTAAAATATAATCAGACTTCCAAGTCCAGTCCTGAAGTAAATTTGGATCGCAAGAATAAGCTTAAAATATCAGAAGAAAAACTCGAAGCGGTGAATTCTGCCATACACACTCTTAACCAGGAATATGAGATATCTAATGAAAATTTAATTCGATTATCTGCACAGAAAATGCAATCACAAAACGATTTTTCAAAGTTAAGTAATGAGATTGATGATATGCTTCTTTTAATTAGCAAAAAAGAGGCAGAATTAAGCAATTTAGGGGAAAAAAATAAGGTTCTGAAGGAGAGTATATCTATAAAAGAGAAGGATCTTGAATTAGTTGGTGAGGTCGGAAATGATTTGCCTTTGAGAGAGACATTAGTTTCTGAACTTGAAAGCATAAGAATTGGGTATGAGGAAAAGAGAGAAAAAGTAGAAACCTTAAGGGTAGAGTTTGGAGAAAAGAAAACTGATTTTGACCAAAGTAATCTTAAACGAATATCACAAGAAGAAAGAGTTGCAGAAGTTGCTATCGAATATAGTGGCTGGGTAGATAGACTTTCTGAAGCTGAGGGTAGAAAAGTAGAGTTAACTAAGAGGGAAGAAAATTTAGCTAAGGAGCTCTTGGATGCTAGGAAAAAACCTGATGAAATTAAGGATAAAAAGCGATCCTTGATTGAAAGTATTTCTGAAATAAGGGGGACCCATGCTGATGCTTCAAATAAGTTGTATGAGGCAGAACAAAATTTAAAGTTCTGCTTTGAGCAGGAAAAAAATTTAGAAGGAGAAGTTTCAAACCAGAGAGAGAAAAGGGCCACAATAGAGGCAAATAGCCAAAATATTAAGGATAAGTTAAGACAGATGGAAACCGAAATAGATGAAAATCTCGGTCTTACCCCTGATAAGCTCAGAGAACAAATTGGCTCCAACTTTGATACGCTTCCTTCTATAGAGGCTATAGAAGAGGATATTTTTTCACTTAAGAGGAAAAGGGAAAGTCTTGGTGCTGTAAACCTTAGAGCGGATGAGGATTCTACTGAATTGCTGGATCAATTTTCTTCTTTAAAGGTTGAGAGGGATGATTTGTCTGGGGCATTATCGAAATTGTCGTCTGGCATTGCAGATTTAAATAAAGAGGGAAGAGAAAGGTTGAAGAATGCTTTTGAGGAGGTGAACGCAAATTTTAAAGTACTTTTTAAAGATTTGTTTGGTGGTGGTGAAGCAATGCTTACCTTGGTTGAAAGTGCAGATCCTTTAGAAGCTGGGTTGGAAATTTTTTGTCAGCCGCCAGGAAAGAAGTTGGCAGCGATATCTCTTCTTTCTGGAGGGGAGCAAACACTAACAGCTTTATCTCTAATTTTTGCAGTATTTATGGCTAATCCAAGTCCTATTTGTATTCTTGATGAAGTTGATGCTCCGCTTGATGATTCCAATACTGTTAAATTTTGTGACCTTCTTGCCGAAATGGTTAAAAAAACAGATACAAAATTCTTGGTAGTCACCCATAATGCAATCACTATGTCAAAAATGAATAGACTTATGGGTGTTACAATGGTTGAAAAGGGTGTTAGCCAGTTGGTTAGCGTTTCTCTTAAGGATGCTGAAGAAATGGTGTTAAATAATTCTTAATTAGGAATTAAAATATGGATGAAGATAATTTACTGGTTTCAACTAAATGGCTAAAAAATCATCTGGAAGCTCCAGATATTAAAATACTAGATGCAAGTTGGTATCTCCCAAAAGAGAATAGAAAGCCAGAAATTGAATTTGATAATTGCCACATTCCGGGAGCAATGTTTTTTGATATAGATGAGGTTTGTGATCTAGATAGTGATTTGCCTCATATGCTTCCAAGTCCTGAAAAATTTGCTTCACGAGTAAAGGCCCTTGGTATTGGAGATGGACACAGGGTAATTGTTTATGATGGGGATGGGTTATTCTCAGCAGCAAGGGTATGGTGGATGTTTAGAGTTTTCGGATTTGCAGACATTGCAGTTTTAGATGGTGGATTGCCTAAGTGGAAAGAAGAAGGATTTCAAGTTAGCAATAGAACTAAATCGATTCAGAATTATCATTTCACTGCTCGCAAAAATTCTTTAATGATTTCCAATTTAAAAGATGTTTTGGAAGCTTCGCTTAAAGGCACAGCCCAAATCATAGATGCAAGAGCACCTGAGAGATTTTTTGGGGCGGCTCCTGAGCCAAGGCCTGGATTGCAAAGTGGGCACATTCCCGGTGCCATTAATATATGCTTTTCGGAATTACTAAATGAAGACAGGACTTTAAAAGCAAATTTGGACTTAAAGAATATCTTTGATAGTTCTGGTATTGATCTAGATAAAGCCATAATTACATCTTGTGGTTCTGGAGTAACTGCGGCCATTTTAAACCTTGCTTTGGAAAAATTGGGGGCAAAAAAAGTTTCCCTTTACGATGGGTCTTGGTGTGAATGGGGTAGCAAGAAAAACCTTGATGTAGAAAAATAGTAATGAAAATATCTGCAGGTCAAAAGGTAGGATATTATGTTTCATATCTTTCAATGGATTCAGCACCAAATTTTGACTGGCCATTATTTAATGAACTCCATGAAATTGAAGTTAAAGAAAGTTCAGAAATTTCCGTAGAGGCTTTTCTTGCATTATATGAAAAAGTAGGAAAAAATTATGAATGGACCGATCAGTTTCTAAAGGGGAAAGAGGAAGTCGAGTCATTTTTAGAGCATGACAGTGTCAAAGTTTTCCAGTTATACTTTGATAGATCTTTAGCAGGATTTTTTGTTTTAGATTTTCGAATTAATAAAATTTGTGATTTGTCCTACTTTGGTCTTATTCCAGATTATATAGGTAATGGACTCGGCTCTTATATGATAAAATATGCAATTCTTACTGCATGGAATAGAGATATAAAAAAAATGCTTGTGAATACGAATACTCTTGACCATGAAAGGGCACTAACACTTTATAAAAAATATGGCTTTCAAATCATAAGGGTTGAAAAACATACTCGTATTCTTTTTAATGACAGGGAAGCCACTGAAGGAATTTCCCTTACCAAATAAGAGATTGGGTGAAAATGTTAGAATTATTAAAAGAACAACCTGCTGATAATATTATTGCCTTGATGGGGCAATTTGCTAGTGATAATCGGGCCACAAAGGTTGATTTAGGTGTGGGTGTCTACAAAAATCAATCTGGAGTGACACCTATAATGGGTGCTGTAAAGAAGGCTCAGGCGCTTCTACTGGAAAGTCAGGTTTCCAAAAGTTATGTTGGCTTGCTAGGAAATTTAGACTTTGTTCAGTCAATGAAGAATCTAATACTTTCTGATTCCTTGCGGTCCGAGAATTTTGTGGGAGCCCAGGCGCCAGGAGGCACCGGCTCTCTTCACCAAATGTTTTTGCTTTTGAGAGCAGCTAATCCAAATATAACAGTTTGGATTTCAAATCCAACTTGGCCTAACCATCCCTCTATGCTGCGACATTTGGGAATAGAATTTAGGTATTATAGATATTTTTCTGAAGAGACTGGTAGTATTGATTTTGACGGCATGATGAGTGATCTTGCAGAGGCAAAATGTAATGACGTTATTTTGCTTCATGGATGTTGCCATAATCCGACAGGGGCAAACTTAAGTGTTGGTGAATGGGATTCCATTTCTCGGCTATGTCTAAAGAATGAAATCATACCTTTGGTTGATTTAGCTTATCAGGGTTTTGGAGATGGGCTTGAAGAAGACGTTTTAGGGCTAAGAAGAATGGCAGGATTAGTTCCAGAATTAATTATAGCTGCTTCCTGCTCTAAAAATTTTGGTTTGTATCGTGATCGTGTAGGAGTTGCACTCTATCTAAATGAAAATAAGAAAGTGCTGTCTTTAACTTCGGACAACCTTAAATCGGTTAATAGATTGACTTATTCTTTTCCTCCTGACTGGGGGGCAACTGTTGTAAACACAATCTTAAATGATTCAGGTTTGCGAGCAGAGTGGAATGAAGAGGTTCAGGATATAAGGTCTTCTATTACTTATTTGCGCTTAGGTTTGCGCGATGCATTGAAGAGGGCAACAAATAGCGATAGGTTTGCGTTTCTAGGTGAGCATAAAGGAATGTTTTCTAGGCTGGGGTTAACGAAAGGCCAGGTTGATCTACTTAGGGAGGACCATGCAATTTATATGGTAGGCGATAGTAGAATAAATATAGCTGGCCTAAATGAGAAAAGTGTCAATGTTCTTGCAAATGCGGTTGCAAAAATTTTATAGCATTAATTTATAAATAGGAAAAAAATATGTCCGGAAAAACTTATTTGCCATCAGAAGAATTTAGCAATAATGCAGTTTTGCAAGAGGATGAGTTTAGTTCTATGCATGGTCAATTTAATGAAGATCCAGAAGAGTTTTGGAGGCAGCAAGGGCATAGATTAAACTGGATAAAAGGTTATTCAAAAGTTAAGAATGTAGATTTTTCTTTCCCTCATGTATCAATAAAGTGGTTTGAGGACGGGGTCTTGAATGTTTGTGAAAACTGTGTAGATCGCCACCTTGAAGCTAAAGGCAACGATACAGCAATAATTTGGGAAGGAGATGAGCCAACAGACAGTAAGTTTATAACATATAATGAACTTCATAAGAATGTTTCCAAGTTAGCCAATTCCTATAAGGCTTTAGGCGTAAGGAAAGGTGATAGGATCATTATTTATATGCCTATGATACCAGAAGCAGCATATGCGATGCTAGCTTCAGCTAGGATAGGTGCAATTCATTCGGTTGTTTTTGCAGGCTTTAGCCCAGATGCTCTTTCTGCACGAATTCAAGACTGCGAAGCTTCTTTAGTCATCACAGCTGATGAAGCTCCGAGAGGAGGAAAGGTAACACCTCTTAAGTTGAATGTAGATCAAGCATTAAAAGATTTAAAGGGTGTAAAAACAATTGTTGTTCCTCGTACGGGTAGTAGTGTGCCAATGCTTAGTGGAAGGGATTATCGATACGAGGATCTTATGAAAAGCAGTTCTGAAAGCTGTGCTGCTGAGCCAATGCAAGCAGAGGATCCACTTTTTATTCTTTATACTTCAGGATCAACCGGGAAACCAAAAGGGGTGCAACATTCTTCTGCAGGTTATTTGCTTTATGCATCCATGACCCACAAGTATATCTTTGATTATAAAGATGGTGACATATATTGGTGTACTGCAGATGTTGGGTGGGTTACAGGCCATAGCTACATTGTTTATGGACCTTTGTCTAATGGCGCAACAACAGTTATGTTTGAGGGAGTTCCAACATATCCGGATGCATCACGATTTTGGCAAATATGTGAAAAGTATAAGGTATCTCAGTTTTATACTGCACCTACAGCTATTAGGGCGTTAATGGGACTTGGTGATAAATTCGTAGACAGGTCGGATTTATCAAAATTAAGGTTGCTTGGATCTGTGGGGGAGCCTATTAATCCAGAAGCTTGGGAATGGTATAATAGGGTTGTAGGTAAGGGTAATTGTCCAATTGTGGATACTTGGTGGCAAACAGAAACTGGTGGAATATTAATTTCGCCTCTCCCTGGTATTACTACAACTAAACCTGGATCTGCAACATTACCTTTTTTTGGAATAAAACCTGTCATTATCGATCCAAAGACAGGTCAGGAAATTAAGGAGACAGAATGTGAAGGCGTATTAGCTATAAAAGATAGTTGGCCTGGACAAATGAGGACAGTATATAAAGATCATGAAAGGTTCGTTGATACTTACTTTAAAGATTATCCTGGATATTATTTTACTGGTGACGGCTGTCGGAGGGATAAAGATGGGTATTATTGGATTACTGGTAGGGTAGACGATGTTCTTAATGTTTCTGGCCATCGGATGGGAACAGCGGAAGTTGAAAGTGCGTTAGTGGCACATTCTTCAGTTTCGGAAAGTGCTGTGGTTGGGTTTCCACATAAAATTAAAGGTCAAGGCATTTATGCCTTTGTAACATTGATGAGTGGTAAGGAGCCTTCAGATGAATTGAAAGATGAATTAAAAAATTGGGTCAGTAAGGAAATCGGAGCAATAGCAAAGCCTGAGGTCATTCAATGGGCGCCAGGACTGCCGAAGACACGTTCTGGTAAGATAATGAGGAGAATTTTAAGGAAGATAGCAGAAAATCAATTTGATGAACTCGGTGACACTTCGACTTTAGCTGATCCTTCTGTAGTAGAGAGTTTGATACAGAATAGATTGAGTTCTTGATTAAAATTATTTGGTGTGGGGTATTTATGATATTTAGAGTAATATTTCTTTCAATTTTTCTGGTTGGATTTGTGTCTTGTAATTCGTCTGCACCAGTTCAAACAACAAATATGTCGAATATTATTGAGGATATTCCGATTGAGGGAGTAGCTGAGGATAGTATTGAATTAATAGTTTTGAAGTTAGCTCCTAAGCCTAAATTGGGGCAACCAGAGCATGAATGTTTGGCAGAAACATTTTTATTTTTGATTGGCCAACCTAAAAGTGCGATTGCGGCAATTGAATACCCATATAATACAAGGCTTTTTTATTTAGGTGAGGAGAAAGCTGAGGGGTTTGTTGCAAATAGATTGAATTTAATTCTAGATAATTCTCAAAAAATTGTTCAAGTCTATTGTGGTTAATTACTACATATCTCAGGCGGCCTCAGGTGTTATTATGTGTCTTATAAGTGAGACCGGATGTGCTTTAAGGCTTAGTTTTAAAGATTTATAATCTTCTATAAGTTCTTCGCCTAGGGTCATTTCTGGTAGTTTTGCATCATTATTTCCATATATTTTCATATTCTTTTGAAATAGTGGAAGATCATTATTTTTTAAAAATTTAAGTTTCCAGCTGGCATCCCTTCTACTCAAATTTAAAACCGCGAAACAATCTGCTTTTGCGAGCAAATTTAAAACTGAGAGCGGAACAGTTTTTAATTCTAATAGGTCATTTATACTCTCATATTTATATTTCCTTTTAGAAATGATGATCTCAGCATATTTTTTTGAAAATTGTTTAATTTGCCTGAAACCCAACTGCAAATCAAGTTTGCCAGTAATCTTATTTTTTATTACCCTATTATCCCAAACGCTATTATTTATGCATGGTTGGTGAATGCTTACCCCATGTTCTTTTGCATCTCTAATTATCTGTGACGGAGCATAAAATCCCATTGGTTGTGAATTTAAAATTGCACAAGTAAAGATAGCTGGATAATGGAATTTTATCCATGCAGATGCATATACAAGAAAAGCAAAACTTGCAGCGTGACTTTCTGGAAACCCATATTCTCCGAAACCTTCAATCTGATTGAAGCAATTTTTACTAAATTCCAAGCTGTATCCATTTTGAGTCATTCCTTTTATAAATCTCTTTCTGAATTTACTGATCTCTCCTGTCTTTTTAAAAGTCGCTAAGCTTCTTCGTAATCTATCAGCTTCCTCAGCCGTAAAATTTGCTCCTATAATGGCAATTTGCATGGCTTGTTCCTGGAACAGAGGTATGCCAAGGGTTTTGCCGAGTACATTTCCAAGCTTTCCTTCTGGAAGGACAGGTTTTTCTTTTCCTGACCTCCTTCTTAAATAAGGATGTATCATTTTTCCTTGGATAGGTCCTGGCCTTACTATTGCAGTTTGAATAACCAAGTCATAAAAACATTTTGGTTTAAGACGAGGTAAGAAATTCATTTGTGCTCTGCTTTCTACTTGAAAAACACCTATGCTATCTGCGTTGCATAACATTTCGTATACCTTCAAATCTTCTTGGGGAACTGTATATAAGGTATATTCATGCTTTGCCGTTTCTTTTATTAATTCAAATGCTTTTCGAATACATGTAAGCATCCCTAACGCTAGAATATCAACTTTCAATATACCTAATGTATCGATATCCTCCTTATCCCAAGATATCATTGTGCGACCTTTGATTGCAGTGTTTTCTATTGGTACTAAGGTATTTAGTTTTTCTTCTGTTATGACAAATCCGCCTGTGTGTTGGCCAAGGTGACGGGGAAATCCAATAATTTCAGTTATTAGATCAATGGATTTTAAAATTTGTATATCTGCATTTTTAATATCATTATTTTCTTTTTTAAGATCTATTGTGCTTAAATTATTAAAGTATGTTGAAATATATGATTTTTGAATTTCTGAAAGCCCCATTGCTTTCCCCACATCCCTAACAGCAAGCTTTTTTCTATAATGGATTACAGTTGCACAAATGCCAGCTCGATCCCTTCCATATTTATTATATATATATTCTATTATTTCTTCTCTTCTTTCATGTTCAAAATCTATATCAATGTCTGGGGGTTCATTTCTGGCTTCAGAAACGAATCTTTCAAAAACCATTGAACCAACTTCTGGACTTACAGAGGTTATACCTAAGGCATAGCAAACAATAGAATTTGCTGCTGATCCTCTGCCCTGGCACAAAATTTTCTTTTTTTGAGCAAACTTCACTAAGTCATATACTGTTAGAAAATATGGCTCATAAGAAAGGTTCTCTATTAAGGTTAATTCTTTTTTTGATTGTTTAGAAACTTGTTTAGGAATTTCATTTGGGTATCTTTTTTTTAAACCCTTTTTTGTTAACCTTTTGAGGCGATTTATAGGTGTTTCATTTTGGAAAATTTCTGATGGATAGTTATATTTTATTTCATCTAACGAGAAATTACACTGCCTGCCTACGTAGTTAGCATTTTGTATGGCATTAGAGTGGTGATAAAATATTTTATTAATTTCTTCTGGGCTTTTTAAACAAAGTTCAGAATTTTTAAGGGCCTCATATTCAATCTCATGAATTATTTTTTTCAACCTTATACATGTTAAAATATCTGCCAGTTCGCGCCTAGTACTATCGTGCATTATTGGATTGGAGGAGGCTATAGGTTGAAGGTTCAATTTTTTGCCTATCTCTATTACTTCTTTGAAGTAAAATTTATCCATATCATCATATTTAGGGGATAAAACAATATATCCATTTTTGTATTGGGTTGAGAAAAATTTTGCATCTTTTAACCAAATTTTCTTGTAAAATGATGTGGCTAAATTTCTCGGCGGGTGCAGCAATAGAGTTAAGTTTTTAGAGAGAGTTACTATTTCTTTCATGCTGATATTACATTCACCTTTTTTTGAGTATTTGTATCCTTTAGATAGTAAGGAGCAGAGCTCAGCCCAGCCATTTTTATTAACTGGCAATGCAGTTATAAGAATTCCTGAATTTGTTTTTAAGCATGACCCCGGAATAAGTTTGGGAACAGAATTTTTCTCATCTTTATTGTGAATCATTCTGGACGAAATAGGCTGATTTTCTGATAGGGTATTTTTTATTTTTACTAGTTCTTTATGGCCTCTAACAACTCCTGCTACTGAATTCACATCTGTAATCGCAATCGATTTTAGATTCAGCTCAAATGCTCTTTTTACATATTCCTCAGGGTGGCTAGCTCCAGTGAGAAATGTGAAGTTTGTTGTTGTACATAATTCACTAAATGCCATCCTTAAATTTGTGGCGGCTTAAGCTTAAATATTATATATTTATTATAAGTCATGAATAGTTGAGAAGTTCTGCCTTTATTAAATAATCGACTTTCCAAGTCTTTCCTGCGCCGTTCTTTTAAAAAGAGCTTGTAGGACATCTTCAGTAGATAAAATAATATATTTTTCTTTTCTTTTAGTGATTTTGATAATCGCATTATTATTTCTCCAAAGGCATTAAATGTTTTCTGCTCTAGGTCTATTGAGGGTGCTACAGATTGTGTTATGTCCTTTCTATTTATTATTTTTAATGAAAATTTTACTAATTTTTCTTCCATTTCAGTTATACTGTGACCACCTCCAGGCTGACGGGTTTTAGATTTTTTGAAAGCTTCTGACCTAAAGCAATCAGATATTAATATTATACCTGTTTTGTTTAGAAGGGCAGACGCTTTTGGTAAAGAAATATCCATAGGTATGTATTGGAAGCTTTCAGAAAACAAGCAGACGTCGTATAATTTTTTATTTTTTGGTATGTAGTCTTCAAAGATTGTCTGATATATATCTGCATTTCCTTTGGTAGTTTCTTTTGCTTCCTTTGCAAGCTCTTCACTTGGCACTACTATATCTACTTCGTGCCCTTCATCTAAGAGTTTTTTTGCTGTTTCTCCTCCTCCTCCTCCAATATCAAGTATTTTCATGCTTTTCTTTTTAGGAAGATAATTGAACAAATTTTTAGTGTAAGCTTCCTGCGCTAAGCATAAATTTCCCATGGTAACCTCTAAGCCATCCCATATCCCATAGTGCAAGTTAGATTTTCCAGTTATTAATTTTGATAATATTAATGCTATGTCCAGTCCTATAGACTGGGAAACATTTTGATCAGTATGAATTTGTTTAACGTTTTTCATTATATTAATTCTTAAATAGGGAAAGGATAATATAGAACTTAGTTTTCATTTTTATACTAGCAAAAATTTCCATGTATGTACCATTGATTTGAGAGTTTTCCATTCTTTAATTCAAAAATCCAAAATTTTTCACCTTCTAAAAGTTCTATGGTCCAATAATCTCTTGTATGTAGTTCCCAGGTTGAGTTCTGACACCACCATTCTGGAGCTATTGTATCTGGACCAAAAGCTGCAGATATATGTTTCTTCACTCCACTTAATATACAGGTTTTGGGTAATGAGCTATTTTTAAACTTTTCAACTTCAATCTTTTTTGGCGAAAATAAATATATTGGGCGTAAGGTTGATCTCGATTTCTCCCACGATCTATTACTAACTTTAGTATCAATTGGTACTATGGAAGCAACTTTCTCAGGTATATGAGTATTTTTTAGATAAATTTTTCGGATATTATTATATCCAATACGTAGTGAAATTTTTGATATTAATTCCGCATATTTTTCATTTGAATTAATGTTCTTTGTTCCTTTAAGAGGTATGGAAAAATACTTCATATCAGATTGGAGTGGATTATTTTTTTTTGATTCTTTTATTGATAAATTTAATTCTCTTACGTCTGAAAAAAATTGAATGCTATCAACTTTAATTTTTAGCAATGATATTATAAAATCGACTTCTTTCGTTGCTGTTTTCAGCATTAAATTTATTTCTTTCTTTTCCAATTTTGATGAAATAAAGGTAACTGCAATTTCTTTTATTAAAGTATCAGTTTCTCCGAGTCTTCTAAGGGCTATTTTAATGATATTTTCAAGTTCTAGTACTAATCTATTTTTTGAGATAACTGGTTGAATGAAATCCTTACAATAAATCGGGTTATATTTTTCCTCCAAAGGTGAAATAGGCTCATTTCTAACTCCTAGAGTTCTGTCTAATTTATTGAGGAGGTCTTTGCCAAAGTATTCTAAAAGGTCGTAGCGCTTTAATTTGGATAGATGAGAAATGTTTTTAAGACCTAAAAAATATAGTTCATTTAATTCTTTATTTTTGAGGTCAAGTATATTGACAGGCAATGCTGATATGAAAGATTCTGCTTTTTCTCCCAAGATTTGGGGGGAGCAACCCTCTATAGTATACTTTGCTGTACTAGGTCTAATTTTTGAATTGAATCGATTAACTTTTGCTTCATGGTTTAGATAATTTCCTGGCAATACCTCGTGGCTTTTTTCTATTGATTTGTGGTAGTTGTTTTTAAAAATGGCTGCCAATATAGCTGCCGATGGAGAGCTTCCTATGCCAACATTAGAGGTGAAGCCCATCTTTTTTACTTCTAATATTATTTCTTTTGCCAAGTGCTCTTCTCCACCAAATAAATGGCTACAGCCAGTTATATTAAGAAGTAGCGACTTTTCTTTTTTTGTTGAAATCCAAGGAGAGAATTTTTTGAGTTTTTTTATAAAACTTTTTATTAAAAATTTCTCATCACGTGAATTTCTTTTCGTAATGGTGCATTCGCTTTGGATATTAACAGCGTCAATTAATGGCATATCTGGGTGAATGCCTAAATATGCCGCTGATTTATTTACACAGTGTACGTAATCTACGCCAGATTTTGTATATGAAACTATTACTGGCCCTTCTGAAAAGATCTTTCTTTGGACAACAACATTTTCTGCATTCATGAATGGGAAGAATATAAATAAGAACCGTCTTTTCATTAAGGGCTATAATTTTGTTCATGTTTTGTTCTTATTAAAATTAAACTATACAAGAGTCGAGTCATATTTTTTAGGGAAAGCAAATTATTCTATTTCTTTGCTCAGTCTAATAATTATGTCTACCTTAGAAATTTTTGATCCTTTTGGAGCCTGTGGTAAATTTTTTATTTGAAAATTATCTATTTTTGCATCAGTAAGCTCGCCCGTATCTTCCCAAAAGAAATGGGGGTGATCATCTACTCTGGTACAAAAAAATTTTCTATTGGCATCAACTATGACTTCGCTTAAAAGTCCAGCACTGCAGAAGCAATGCAAAGTATTATAGACAGTAGCAAGAGAAACATTTATATCACCCGCTCTGCACAAATCAAATAACTGTTCTGCGGTTATATGTTTGTGTTTACCATTTCCAACTAGGTATTCAGCTATCTTAACTCTTTGCTTTGTTGGTTTAACTCTCGCTTTACTTAGCCATTGATTGGCTATCTTGTTTGGGTCAACATTCTTATTTTCAAATTTATTAAGCATCAAATAACATCAAATTTTTTTAGATTTGTATTTTGCATGCATTAAGTCTAGTATTGCCGTGCAACGAAATCGATTTAAACGTAGAAGCATCTTCTTCCTAAATATAAAACCTACTAACATATATATACAAGAAAAAGCTGTTTTGGTAAATAGGGAAACAAAATGACTGATCGACCATCGAAGATAGACTATGATGGCTTAATAAGTTGTGCGAAAGGAGAGATGTTTGGGCCAGGAAATCCACAGTTGCCAATGCCTCCTATGCTTATGTTTGATAGGATAATAGAAATTTCAGATAATGCTGGAAAAGCTTCAAAAGGACATGTTGTCGCTGAATTTCAAATACAACCCTCACATTGGTTTTTTGAGTGTCATTTTCAAGGCGATCCAGTAATGCCAGGATGTCTTGGTTTAGACGCTTTGTGGCAGTTGACAGGTTTTAACCTAGGTTGGCGTGGAATGGTAGGTAAAGGAAGGGCTCTTGGAGTCGGAGAGGTAAAGTTCTCAGGCATGGTCACTCCAAAAACATCCCTTGTGACTTATCTTGTAGAATTTACACGAGTAATTGATAGAAGGCTTAAAATGGGTATAGCTGACGGTTCTATGCTTGCAGATGGAAAAGAGATTTATAAAGTATCTGATATGCGGGTTGGGCTATTTAGTGAATAAAGCAAAGAACAAGTTAGGAATATTCGAATGCGTCGCGTAGTAATAACAGGTATAGGAATTGTATCCTCAATAGGGGAAAATAAAGCAGAGGTTTTAAATTCACTAAAACTTGGCAAGTCGGGGATAACTTTTTCTGACGATTATGCTGAAAATGGATTTAGATCTCAAGTCCATGGTAACCCGAAAATTTCTCTTTCGGATCATATAGATAAAAGACAATTAAGATTTATGGGTGATGGGGCAGCTTATAATTATATTGCTATGGCACAAGCCATTGGTGATAGTGGTTTGGAAGAAAAAGAGGTTTCCAATGAAAGAACTGGTTTAATTGTTGGTTCTGGTGGGCCATCTACTAAAAATCTTTTTAATGCGCATACCATTGTTAAAGAAAAAGGTTCACCAAAAAGAATGGGACCTTTCATGGTAACGCGCGGAATGTCCTCAACTAACTCAGCATGCTTAGCAACACCTTTTAAAATCAAAGGTGTTAATTATTCAATTACTTCCGCATGCTCAACTTCAGCTCATTGTATAGGAAACGCATCGGAATTAATTCAGTATGGAAAACAAGATATAATTTTTGCTGGCGGTGGAGAAGAGTTGGATTGGACTCTTTCCTGCTTGTTTGATGCTATGAATGCAATGTCTAGTAAATACAATGATAATCCAGAAGTAGCTTCTCGAGCCTTTGACTCTGATAGAGATGGTTTTGTTATAGCTGGAGGTGGAGGAGTTGTGGTACTTGAGGAATTAGAGCATGCTAAGTCTAGGGGTGCAAAAATTTATGCCGAAGTAGTGGGTTATGGAGCAACATCAGATGGGTTCGATATGGTGGCTCCATCGGGAGAAGGAGCAGAGCGGGCTATGAGGTTAGCTATTTCATCCTGTAATAATAGAAGGGTTGATTACATTAATGCTCATGGGACATCTACGCCAGCTGGAGATGTGACGGAAGTAGAGGCCGTTAGAAAAGTATTTTCAGAGACTAAATTCCCTCTAATAAGCTCTACAAAATCACTTACAGGCCATAGTCTTGGAGCAGCTGGAGTACACGAGGCAATTTATTCAATACTAATGATTGAGAATAATTTTATTGCGGGTAGTGCAAATGTTGCCAACCTTGATCCTGAGCTCAGGAGTAATGAAATAGCTACAAAATTAGTTGAAAATATAGAATTGGATACAGTATTATCAAATAGCTTTGGGTTTGGAGGAACAAACGCATCTTTAGCAATTGGTAGATATTTGGGATAGATTTGCAGAAGCGATGACGAATTTATTGGCGGGAAAAAAAGGGTTAGTAATTGGTGTTGCAAATGATAAGTCAATTGCTTGGGGAATTGCAAAAGTTTTGGCTGAAAATGGAGCCTCTTTAGCATTTACATATCAGGGTGATAGTTTTGGAAAAAGGGTTATTCCTCTAGCTGAAAGTTTAGGGTCAAATTTGGTATTTAATGTAGACGTCCAGCATTCCCAATCTTTAGACTTAGTATTTTCAAAAATACAAAATGAATGGGGCAGTATGGATTTTTTAGTTCATGCAGTAGCATTTTCTGAAAAGAGTGAGCTTTCTGGAAGGCTTATTAACACATCAAGAGACAATTTCATAAAATCTATGGAAATATCCTGTTATAGTCTGATCGATTTATCTAGGCGTAGCTCAGAATTAATGGTGAAGGGTGGCACAATAATTACTTTATCTTATCTTGGCAGTCAGCGTGTTACTCCAAATTATAATGTGATGGGATTAGCAAAAGCAGCATTGGAATCTTCGGTTCGGTATTTATCGAGTGATTTGGGAAGTCAAGGGATTAGAGTAAATGGAATCAGTCCGGGTCCAATGAAAACTTTAGCAGGTGCTGCCATAAGTGGCGCCCGAAAGGTTTATAGGTTTGCAGAAGAAAATAGCCCATTGCAAACGAATGCTTCACTGGAATCTGTAGGAGGAACCGCTCTTTATTTGATAAGTGATTATGGGAAGCATACAACGGGAGAAATAATTTTTGTAGATGGCGGATACCATGTAATGGGTATGGCTAGACCTGAAAACATATGAGCGGAAAAATTTGAGGCTGATGGTTGACTGATTTTGCGATGATAAAAGAGGCACAAAGAAGGCTAGAAAAGCATTCAAATTATACACCTCTTCTTAATTCACCTTTTTTAGATAAGATTGCTGGTAAAAGAATTCACTTGAAAGCCGAATGCCTTCAAAAGACAGGAAGTTTCAAGTTTAGAGGAGCCTGGTCATTTATATCAAATCTGACTGAGGAAGAGAGAAAAGGTGGGGTGATTGCTTTCTCTTCCGGCAATCATGCTCAAGGTGTTTCGGCCGCAGCTAAGGCTTTTGGTTCCCCTTGTATAATTGTTATGCCTAAAGATGCACCAGAAGTTAAGATTAATAATACACGCAATTATGGAGCAGAAGTTGTCCTTTATGACCGAAATAAAGAAGTCAGAGAAGATATTGGATTAGATATTGCCAAAAAAAAGAATCTTAAACTAATTCACCCATATGAAGAATCATTAGTAATTGCAGGACAAGGCACAACAGGTTTAGAGATTGCGCAGCAAGTGCAATATAAAGGCATAACTAGTGCGGATGTTTTAGTATGCTGCGGTGGCGGGGGTTTAATTTCAGGAATAGCGCTAGCTTTGAATGAATTGAACCAGAATTTAAAAGCGAGGCCAGTAGAACCTGAAAATTTTGATGATACAAAAAAATCTTTAGAGCAGGGTAAAATAGTAACTAATAAAAACGTTGGCGGATCTATTTGTGATGCAATTTTGACCCCTCAACCGGGAGAAAATACCTTTAAAATTATTAAAAAATTATGCAAAGCAGGATTAGCAGTGAGTGAAGAGCAAGTTTTAAAGGCGATTGCTTTAGCATTTCTTCACTTAAAAGTGATATTGGAACCAGGTGGGGCTGTTGCCTTAGCTGCTGCATTATTTCTGCCCCATCTTATCGAAACCGAACAGGTGATTGTAGTGGGAACCGGTGGAAATATAGACAGAGAAATATTTAGGAAAGCATTAACTTTCTTGGATGTTTGATCGGTATAGTCAAAAACTGGTTTACCCAGCTCTTAATTTATTAGGAGTGTTTCTCTTAAGAATAGGGTTAACTCCTAACCTCCTTTCGTGGAGTGGAATTTTTTTTGGAGTGAGTGCTGCAGTCTCAATTTACTACTCATTCATGCTATTAGGTCTTCTTTTTATTCTTATTAATAGAATTTGTGATGGTTTGGATGGCCAAATGGCTCGTGAAACTGAAGTATCTGATTATGGAGGGTTTTTAGATATCGTTTTTGATTTCTTTTTTTATGCCATTATACCTTTAAGCTTTGGTCTTCAAAAAGAAGAAAATTTAATACCTGCTTTATTCCTGTTGGTATCATTTTTAATAAATGGTTCTAGCTTCTTAGCATATGCAGCAATTAAAGCTTCAAATACCAAAAATCAAAGAAACACAGAAAAATCACTCCATTACTCTCACGGCTTAATAGAGGGCACGGAAACAATATTGTTTTTTATATTATTCTGCCTATTCCCTGAAAAATTCTCTCTATTTTGCTATATTTTTTGTTTCTTAACATGTTTAACCTTTTTGCAAAGGTTAGTTAAAGCAAAAGCTGAATTTAAAGGATAAAATACTATAATTTAGCCATCAACTCTTATATTGGCATTTGATGGATCGTATGGGCTGTCTTCAACTATTTCACATTCCCACAAAGAGTTAAGGATTTTTACCTTTAATTTTGTTCCAATATCAGCATATTTTTTATTAACATACCCCATTCCAATACTTTTATTAAAAACAACAGAAAACCCACCTGAGGTAAGACGACCAATTTTCTTAGAATCATGATATATTGCTTCTCTACCCCAAGGGTCAGCATCTTTAGGTCCGTCTATTAAAAGCGTTACGCAAGTAACGTCTGAATCTCTCTCAACTCCATCTTTTCCCAAGAAGTTTTTGCTCAAGTCTACAAATCTGGAAACTCCAGATTCAAAAGGTGTAGCATCTCGCCCTAATTCAGTTCCAAAAGCCCTATAGGATTTCTCTAATCTTAACCAATTTTGTGCCCTGGCGCCTACCAATTTAAGGTTAAAGGCATCTCCAGAATTTTTTATAAGATCAAATAAATAGTTTTGCATTTCTATTGGATGGTGAAGTTCCCAACCTAGCTCTCCAGTATAAGCGACCCTAACTGCCATAACTGGACACATTCCAATTTCTATATTTCTATAGGATAACCAAGGGAAATTTTTATTACTTAGTGCGGTCTCCACATTGGGACTCTTAATTATTGATTTTAAAAGATCTCTAGACTTTGGCCCAGCAATAGCAAATACACCCCATTGATTGGTTACGTCGTGGATATTAATGTGACCGAAATCTTTCTCCTTTTCTTGGGCATGCTTTTTCATGTAGTCATAATCATAAAGTGTCCAACCTCCAGCAGATACTAGATAGAATTCTTCGTCGGACAACGTAATTATTGTGAATTCACTACGAACCGTTCCCGTTACTGTCAAAGCATAAGATAGATTAATGCGGCCAACATTAGGTAGCTTATTAGAGGTAAACCAGTCTAAAAATCGTTTAGCCCCAGTTCCAGAAACTTTATGTTTTGAGAAGGCTGTTACATCAAGCATCCCAACAGATCGTCGTATTGAATGCGCTTCTTCAAAACTATATTTCCACCAACCACCTTTCCTAAAGCTTCTTGAATCTAGATCATTAAAATTTTTTTCAGCAAAGTAATTAGGTCTTTCCCATCCGTTCACC
>Ga0208277_1000846_pt1 | contig 18051 bp, 18 predicted proteins | sample ETNtaG_5_FD_185782 | JGI IMG/M metagenome (GOLD analysis project Ga0208277, IMG submission 185782) | Marine microbial and viral communities from oxygen minimum zone, Eastern Pacific Ocean - ETNP201406SV205 (SPAdes) (version 2) | ecosystem: Environmental > Aquatic > Marine > Oceanic ...
TGATACAGGCTTTTCTTTTCCTGATACAGGCTTTTCTTTTCCTGATACAGGCTTTTCTTTTCCTGATACAGGCTTTTCTTTTCCTGGTACAGGCTTAGCTTTTATTTCAGTAGGAGATTCTACCTTTTCAGAGTCTTTCTTTTCAGTTTTTACGGTTATAGGTACGGCTTTCCCCTCTTTACTAAATTCTTTTTTTCCAGCAGAATCAATTGTTGCAGTTTTTGCTTTTTTAGAAGGGACCTTTTCAGCCGGAGAAGGATCAATTCTGTTATGCTTACGAAGAGCTAAACCTTCCATGACTGCGTTCGAAATCACACCGGCATACAATGCTACTGCACGGGGTGAATCATCATTGCCAGGAATCATGAAATCGATTCCGGTTGGGTCACAATTTGTATCAGAGACACCAACAACTGATATCCCCAATTTTTGTGCTTCTTTCAGGGCAAGCTGTTCTTTGTGGCAATCTGTAATAAACAATATTGACGGAATGCTTTTCATATTCCGTACTCCTCCGAGTGAACGTGTCAGTTTCACGCGTTTACGTTCCATTAACAAAGCTTCTTTTTTGATAATACCTTCGTAATTTCCGTCCTCTCCAGCAATTTCTTCAAAAGATTTCATGCGAGCAATGGACTGCTTGACTGTACCAAAGTTAGTCAGTAAACCTCCAAGCCAGCGGAAATTGATGTAGGGACAACCACAACGGTCAGCTTCTTCTTTGACAATGCGTTGGATCTGAGTCTTTGTGCCGACAAAAAGGGGTACACGGCCTTCTTCTGCTGACGCCTTCACATACTCATATGCCTCTTTAAGTTTTGTTAAAGTCTGGCGCAGATCGATTACGTGAATTCCGTTTTTTATACCGTAGATGTAAGGTGACATCTTAGGATGCCAACGTTTTGTCTGGTGTCCAAAATGGACTCCAGCTTCTAAAAATTGCTTCATTGATATGACAGCCATAAAATCTCCTTGTAATGGCTTGATTAAGTGCCCGCGGGATGAGATCGGACTAACTAGCTATGAGTTAATCATAAAGAAACGGGTCTGTTGTCTTCATCCCTTGACAAACAAGTCTCCACTTCTCTTTAATGAATAAAGAAATTAAACCTATATTTATAGTCAATCTTCTGGTAGTTTACAAGATTATTTTCAAAAATATAGCAGAAATAGTAATGATTGCTCAATCAGATTATCCTCTCCGCGATTTTCGCATTTCTTTGTACCCTTCAGCAAAGGAAATAATGGGAATGGATTTTCTCTGTTTCATTTCTCCCTGGAATGAAAAAGATTACCGAGAAATGCAAAATCAGCCATCTTTTAACAATTGGCTACTAAAAAATACAGATGACTGTGCTTTAGGTATGTTGGCATTTCAATCTATCCCTCCTGAACTGGAAATACTCAGGTTAGGAGTTCATCCAAACTGGAGAAAACAAGGACTTGCAGAATTTTTGCTGACACATTTAGAAATATATGCTAAGACGGAAAAGATTGCGGCAATTTGGCTGGAAGTCCATGAGGATAACAAATCTGCTATTTCATTATATAGGAAACTTAATTATAAAGAAATAGGTAGTCGAAATAATTATTTTTGGAATCCTCCAGGAGACGCACTTCTGTTAAAAAAATTACTGAAGCACGATGCTTGATTAATGGTATGGATTTAATGACCTGAAAAGCAGGAAACAACCAAAATTATTTAAATTTGGAGCACCATTGAAAGAAGAGGCAATCATACTGACCAGCGGAAAATTTGATTCCCATAACGCAAAAACAGCATTTGGACTTGTCCGGAAATCAGAGCACTATGATATCCTTGCGGTCATTGATCAAAATACAGCAGGAAGAGATGCAGGAGAACTGGTTGACGGGAAAGCGTTTGAAATCCCTGTTCATGCGTCGATCAAAGAATTTCTCCGCTCACAAAGTTTAAAACATAATGCAACACCTGAAGAATGCGGACGTGGAGTTTACGCAATTATCGGGATTGCCACTGCAGGTGGCTTTATTCCAGATGATTTACGTTTGGAATTGCTGGAAGCACTTTCCTGTGGTATGCATATCGTCAATGGTCTACACCACTATTTGAGTGATGATGCTGAAATTGTGAAGACTGCAAAGCAAAATTGCGCTGAACTCCTCGATATTCGAAAGCCTAAAAGCGCCAGGGATCATGTTTTCTGGACAGGTGATATTTTAAATGTGCGTGCACCAAGAATTGCCATGTTTGGGACAGATTGCGCTTTGGGGAAACGTACTTCCAGTATTTGGTTGAGAGATGCCTGTCGAGAGCATGGAATTCGTACCGAAATGATTTACACTGGTCAGACTGGGAAACTGCAGGGAGGACGCTATGGATTTATTCTCGACTCTACACTCAATGATTTTGTCAGCGGTGAACTTGAGTATGCAATCATATGCTGTGACCAGAAGGAGAATCCAGATTTGATTTTACTCGAAGGGCAGTCCTCGTTACGGAACCCTTCCGGTCCATGCGGTTCGGAATACTTATGCAGTGCATTAGTGAAAGGCGTGATCCTACAACATGCGCCGAAACAGAAATATTATCTGGCAGACGAAGATCGGAAACTTTGGCCGATGCCTCCGATTGAAGAGGAACTGGAATTGATTAGTCTTTATGGTGCTCAAACTTTGGCTGTGACACTGAACAGTTCAGGGCTAACTAAAACAGAACTGCAGACTGAACAAAAAAATCTTGAAGAAAGCTTGGGATTACCCGTGGTTTGCCCAAAAGAAGAAGGTATGGAAAGGCTTGTGCCTGTGGTGCTGGAATTCCTAAAGCTTGAGGCAGAAAAAAACTAAAACTCTTAATGATTTCAACTTTTTTTAGTAGATATTTCCGCATCAAGGTCAATTGTTTTTTGACTTATTAAACTGCGTTTAATTCTCATTTAGTCTAGGCAGAATTTCTGCGAAATTACAGGGCAGACTACGGATATCTAGTTGTTCTGCGAGTATTTTGTCCCATCCGGTTCTGCATGCTCCAGAAGACCCCGGTAGGCAAAAAATATAGGTCCCGTTCGCAACTCCGGCTGTGACTCGTGATTGGATAGTAGAGGTGGAAATTTCCTCATAAGAAACTCTGCGGAACATTTCCCCGAACCCTTCAATTAGTTTGTCAAATAAAGGTTTGGCTGCTTCAGGGGTACCGTCGCGTCCTGTGAGACCTGTACCTCCTGTGGTCAGGACAATGTCGACTGCCGGATCTACAATCCAGCGTGAAAGTACGGCGCGGATCTGGTAAATATCATCCGGAACAAAACACTTTTCTGAAAGAGTGTGTCCTGCTTGAGTGAGTCTTTCCGCAAGAGTTTTCCCAGATGTGTCAGTCTCTGCTGTACGGGTATCGGAGACTACGAGGACCGATATTCTCAAAGGAAGAAAATCAGTTTCTTTCATAAATGGCAGATGCTGCTGGGTTTAAAGTCATAAATTGTGGATAATTTTATTTTTTTGAAATCCTTATTAAACTGCTTACTATTGTCATTTTTTTTGCTCTATTTGTCAATTTAACTCATGAGCGGCATATTTTAATCTACTTAAATTTAAACTTACATAAAATAATCTGTTGATGAAAAACACAAAGGTTGAGAGTTTATTCCGGAAACTGAGCAATTCAATTCCAAAAGCGGAAACTGAGCTTTTCTACCGCAATACGTTTGAGTTGCTGATCGCTGTAATTCTCAGTGCGCAAGCCACCGATATTTCGGTGAATAAGGTTACTCCGAAATTGTTTGCCGCATTTCCAACACCGGAAAAGATGTATGAAGCAGGGGCAGAAAAAGTATTGTCGTACATCAGGAGTATCGGACTTGCGCCAACCAAATCAAAAAATATTGTAACAGCCTGCGCTCAACTTATAGAAAATCACGCATCTAAGGTCCCGGGAAGCAGAGAGCAATTGGAAGCGCTCGCTGGAGTGGGACGCAAAACAGCAAATGTTATTTTAAACACTGCTTTCGGGCAGCCTGTAATTGCTGTAGATACTCATATTTTCCGCATTTCTAACAGAACGGGACTTGCACCAGGAAATACAGTTTTGCAGGTTGAAGAAAATTTGATGAAGGCAGTTCCTGAAAAATGGAAAAAAGACGCGCACCATTTGTTGATTCTGCATGGACGTTACGTATGCAAATCACGAAACCCTGACTGTGAGTGTTGCGTAATATTCAAAGAATGCAAAAAAACTGACTAAACAGTTCCAAAAATATTTGTTAACAATTTTTTTTACAACTATTGTAACCTAAACTATGAACTATTTTGATTTTTTTGATAATATCGGAGGGATATTTTTTGTATTCCTCAATGTTGTTACTCCGGTTTTTTTCTAGTATTAATTGGTTATTTTATTGGACCACGTTTGCAGATAGAAGCTCGGTCATTTTCACGTCCAGCTTATTTTGTTTTTTCCCCGCACTTGTTTTCAATATCATCAGCAAGACTAAAATTGAAGCGGAACTAGCTTCCCAGATGATATTTTATATTTTTGCTGTTCAGTTCGCGATCGCGAATCTGGGCTTTATGGTGGCTAAAGCTCTTCGTCAATCAAAATAAGTTTCAGCAGCATTTGTTCTGATTGCAATATTTGGCAATGTTGGAAATTTTGAGTTACCGTTGATTGAATTTCTGTTGGGAGAAGCTTCGCGTATTCCTGCTAAAATATATTTTTTGGCGATCGTCTTTATTTCTTTTGTGATTTGTGTAGGAGTGGCAAGTTGAGCTCGCAGGGGAGGTATGACAGCAATTTTTTCAGTTTTTAAAACTCCGGCATTGTTGGCCTTGATTCCTGCACTGGCTTTCAATTTGTCAGAAGTTGAAGTACCGGCTTTTCTTTCGCGTATGAGTGGTTTGCTGGGTCAGGCAATGATTCCGGCGATGCTCATTACACTTGGAGTGTAGATGAGCGAGATCGAAAAAATTGAAGATTAACTTGAATGTTTTTGCCGCGAGCACGGTGCGCTTTATTGGAGGGCCTGTGCTGGCGATACTTCTGGTTCCGTTTTTTGGCCTAGAAGGAATGGAAAGCAGTACTGGAATTCTTCAGGCGTCAATGTCTGCGGCTGTACTTGCTTCCATCATTCCCTGGAGTACAAGCTTTGTCCGGAATTTGTTACAACAACAGTGCTTTTTTCCAAGCTATACAGTATACTAAGCGTAACTATAATTTTGACTCTGATTTGACTAGGCAACTTAAGCGAAATCTGTATCGTGCTGTAAAACGATTAAAAGCTGGCCATCCTTGATACTTACTTTGACAGGATTGGAGAGCACCCGATTTGAGACACCGGAAGGAGATATTCCGGGTAGCAAAGCAAGATTATTCAATTCAAATTTTAAACCCTGAGAAATAACTCCCTTTGCTCCTCCGAAAAGAGGGAGCAGTGAAAGAGTTGTTCCTGGAGCGAGATTCTCTTCCCATGAGTCCAGAATAAACTCCATACGTTCCAGCGGAGTCCAAATGATAAGACGTGCATGGCGAGAATATTTAAGCAGAATTTCCAGATTGGAGAGAAAATGATCCTGTCGTCCACCGTCTGCGCCAAGCAGGTTAATTTCTTTAAATCCAAGTTTCAGGCAATGTCGAACGGCTTTGTCTGCATCATTGGTATTCTGCTCTTTGACACGAAAGAGGATTTTTTCAGGAAGTTGTTTTTGCACATCTGGGTTTAGAGAATCTAAATCTCCAACCACCGCGTTAGGAAGCAGGTTTAAAACGTGCAGCAGATTTGCACCGCCATCAGCGGATACCCGATAATCCGAATCACGCCATAAATGCTTCAGCAGTGTCTGGGGAGGAGGGCTTCCGTTACAGATAATTAGGGCTTTTTTGAGGCTCCTTTCCTTTTTTTTTTCAATTTGACTCATTTAAACGACTTATGCAAGAACTATTAAAATCTTTTCCTGTTGTGGCGAAAATTCCAGTTAGATGGGGAGATATGGACTCTTTTCAGCACGTAAATAATGTAAGCTATTTTCGTTATTTTGAGAGTGCTCGTATACAATATTTTGAGGCTATAGGTTTTATGGACATCGTTGAACAATTGGGAATAGGCCCTATTCTAGGGTCAACTTCCTGCTTCTATCGAACTCCCCTCACTTATCCAGATATTGTTTATGCTGGCGCTAAAATTACGGAAATGCATGAGAAACGTTTTACAATGGAGTACCTGATTGTCAGTGAACATTATCGGGAAACGGCTGCAGAAGGTACTGGTGTTATTATTTGCTATAATTATCAAAATAATCAGACTACTCAAATTCCGGAAGTTGTTCATCAAGCAATAGAAAAACTTGAAGGAAGAGAATTTTGATATAGAAATAATTTATCTGCAGGAGTCTGCTTTTTAAGGGTTGCTCTTTGAGGATTCGGGTAGATAAAAAACAACCTCGCCTTTACGTACCAAACCCAATTGTTTGCGGGCAATCAATTCAATATAGGCGGGATTTGTTTTCAGTGCAGCTATTTCTTCATTCATCAAAATCTTATCCAATTGCATTGAATCAAGTGCTTGAATGAGTGTTTGCTCATGTGTTTCCAGCCTGTTAGTTGCTAAAATACCGTAATTGCCAATAACAGAAATAAGAAGCATTACCGCGCCAAATCCTGCAATTAAAAACATAGTAAATAATGACCGCCATTCTTCAGATTCTTTTGCCAAACCAACGGAATTTTCTTGTAATTTTGGAGGGGAAAACAAACCGTTAATATATAGAATTCGGTCGTGATTCTTCAATCGTTTAGATTGTGCGACAGTCTTTTTTTGTTTTTTTAGGCTAATTTTGTTAATAGGATAAGGCATTTTTTATTTTAAAAATAAATATTTCAAACAAATATGGCGTTTCAAAAAGAAAACAAGAAAATTAGAAAATTGATTATTTTTGAGGAAGCTCCTTGCTAAAAGTCATACACTCCGCCTCTAATTGGGCCCCTTCCTGAATCAATAGTTGTCCTGAAAGAACCTGCACTTCTCCTTTAATAGTAGCAGAAGCAATCACCTCTAAGCGTTTGTGTGCTAGTAAATCTCCATCCACTTTCCCGGCAACAGAAACGGAGCTTCCTTCTAGTTTTCCATCTATATTTCCAGTTGTCCCTACAACAATTTCCTGATCTCCGAAAACAGATCCATAGACAGTCCCGCTGACAATCATTTTCTTTTCAGCGTGGATTGTACCTTCCACGTATAAATCTTGGCCAAGGAAACCGAGTCCTTTGTTTGTTTCAGAGTTACGTTTTGACATTATGGTTTGTTTACTAAAAAATCAATTCTTATAAAGAAGTTGATCGGGATTATATCTGGTTAGTGGTATCAAGGGATTTTTTCGACGCCCATTGATAATCATTTCATAATGTAAATGGGATCCTGTACTACGTCCTGTACTTCCTACTAATCCTATTATATCTCCACGTTTCACATGCTGGCCCGGTTTTACTTTTATTTTCGAAAGATGGGCAAAACGAGTTCTGTAGCGGACAGATTTTTTTCTCCCAGGGTAAAAACCTCTACCGTGTCGAAGTTCTACCAGCAAGCCAAAACCGGATTTGCGACTTGCAATCCTTACAACAGCATCCGCAGGAGCATATACAGGAGTACCTCTACGTGCTCTGAAATCAATCCCGGCATGGAATGCCCGTTTTTTAGTGAACGGATCTACTCTCATACCATAACGATCAGATAAGGCCCTGCTGCGAATTGGAATCATCGTGGGAGTTTGTCTCCAGATGCTCAGATTTCTTTCAATTATCTGGTTCAGGTCCTCCAATTGAGCCACTGTATCGTTGTAATCGTCAGAATTGTTGTATAAAAACTGACGTAAACTTGTAGAATTTAATAGACCCTGTGGTGAATCAAGTGACAAACTGTCTAAAATTGTTGGACCACCTCGACCTGTTTTAGTTTTTTTCCTTTTGCTCTTTGTTCTTGTAACAAGTTTAATACCGGTTGCTTTACTGATTTTTTTTGTGAGTCGAGTAACTGTTTCTTTGTTTACTTTTAGGAACTCCATATGTTCAGACAAACTCTGTTTAGTCTCAACCAGTTGTCCTTGTAAATACTCAATTATATTTGCCTGTTCTTCGAAACTTCTGCGACGAGAATCAAATTTGTTTATAGATTGATTAAAGATCATAAAATCTTGAGATACCTGTTCCAGCCACTGTATCGTTTGTTGTGGAGTTGCCTCAATTGTCAGAGAAGGCGTGCATTGAGTTTCCATTATCTGACAAATAAACTTGTGTAGTTCATCTAATTTGGTAGTGTTAGAACGGAAAAGGGCTGTATGTTTTTTATACATTACATTGCTGTTTTGCTCTGATTGCTTCAATTCTTTGACATAATTTTCAAGAAATAGGATCCTTGATTCACGTCCGTCATAAAGGTCAATCCGCTGTTGAAAGGCAATCTCATTTTTTTCTTGCTTTTCAATCAACTGGCCCATCTTTCCAATAGTTTGGTATTGTTCAAAAAACTTCCAACCTAGTGCAGCAGCCCCAAGTATTAAAAGTATAAACAAGAAATACAGTAATTTCTTCCCAAAATGATACTGACCTACACCAAAATCATTTTCCTTCAGTAATATAATTGAAAAATTGCTCATGAATTTATATTCATGTATTAAACATTAAAATATATAAATGATTCTATCATAAGCAAACAACAACAACAACTATGTCAAAACTAAAATTTTTATACTTTAAACTCTTTAATAGGCTTTTGATATGGTGTAATCAAAAATCCCATAAACGTATATTCGGCTGCTTGTTTTTTGTACAAACGAATTTAATTCACTTTAATTTATTGAGTTATCAGTAGCTAAATTGATTTTGATACTTCGCATAAATTATTTTCTGAACAAGCTGTCTTCCCCTATTCCATACCTTGCTAAAATCGTGCAAATTTCAAGTATTGAAGATCTTGCTAAGATTATCAGTGCACAAATTATTTTCAGAAAAAAAGACCACGTTTCGTATTAGTTTAATAATTTAGGTCATGGCACAAGAAATATCCTATTTTTATAACGCAGGTCAATACTTTTTAATCCGGGATGTTGTTTATCGAGTACAGGATATATATTTTGGAAGGTGCGCAAACGCTTATCGAAATTACGACTACCCATCTGTATTGTCAGCGGAAGGGTACGTAAAGGTTCAGATGAGCTTGGTTGAGGATTAAAAATATTTAAAGGCCAGTTAATTTTTAAATTGAGTGGATCTGAAATATCAATATGAATAGGTTGAGTATTCCAATCCACTATTTTGAATTGACCTTCCAGTTTAAGATTCGTTTTTGGCATTTTTGTTTTTTGTTCTGTAGCAATCTGCTGAAATGTTTTCAGGAATCTTAATCCTCTTTCAAGAACAGGTGAATCTAGACTTGTACCTAATTTAATTGACTGTACTTTCACTCCATCAATAAGCGGCAGATTTTTGTGGGGTGAATCGCGCATTACATCAATAGACAATTGTTTGAGAATCCGTTGGTCTTTACTGATCAGTACATACCTTTTTTTTGCCGGTGACACAATTGAAAAAACATTTGTCTGTTTTGAAATTGCAAGCAAAGCAAACGGCTGATATTCCGTAATGTTAAGGTGTATTTCGTCAGGAAATTTTCTGCGAACGTCTGCTTTTTGCACGATAGGATGAGTCTGCAGTCGTGCTGCAAGGCGGTAGGGCTCAAGATCATATAAGCGCTGTCCCTGATGGAGTCCGCTCGCTCTGAGCACATCGACATCATCCAATATTTGGTTCCCTTTAATCAGGACTTTTTTTAATGGTTGTTGAAAAAATGCCTTTCCAACCCATATGCTCCCTCCAGAGAGCCATAGAATAAAAACCAGACCGCAAAATCCAATAAATTTTTGGATCAACCAGCGTATTTTCATCTGCAGGAAAGCAGGGTCATCTTCTACGAAATATGGTGGAATCCATGAATTTATATAACTTGGTTCTGCATTCGGTTTGCTAAGCTTTACGGGAAGTCCGGGCATTGGATTACTACGGTTTTTCCGGATGCTCGATGGGGATAGCCGAAGTTTCCTTACTGCGGGCCTTCGATTTGATTGTCGTTTGAGATCCTGCATTGAAAATCAAAACTTTTAATTGAAATTAGTCAGTTCAGTTTTTTAGCCGATAATTCAAAAGGTTGCAACTAGCAAACGGTTTAAATTCAACTACTGAAAATTAGTTATATTCTGAACTTTGCAGGATTTGAACCTCCGGTTCTAAATAAATAGAATACTTGCTAAAAACTGTTTCCCGGATAGTCTCAATCAATGTTAAAATATCTGCGGAAGAAGCTCCCCCAAGATTCACAATAAAATTTGCATGGATCGGACTGATTTGAGCATTACCGCATTTTTTAGCTTTCAATCCTGAATCCTCTATCAACCTTGCTGCAAAATCTCCAGGAGGATTTTTGAATACAGACCCGCAACTTGGTTGATTATAAGGTTGTTTTTCCATCCGGAATTGTTGACACTCGAGCAGTTTTTTTTCAACGCTTTCCTGGTCGGTTTGTTGGAGCTGAAAAACGGCACGTGTGATAATTTTCCCAAAATTACCATTAAGTTCAGAAAATCGATAACGGAACACCAGCTCATTACGTGATGAAGTGTGTAAATTCCCTTCCATATCCATCCAATCCACTTGCAATAAAGATTCTGCTGTTACCCTACCGTGAGCACCAGCATTCATGGCAACAGCACCGCCTATCGTCCCGGGGATACCGATTAAAAATTCCATCCCGGTCCACCCTTGATTTGCACATCGTTGGGCAAATGTTACATCAGCTAGTGCTGCTCCGGCGGAAATATGATTGATTTTATGAGTGAGACTTGTATTTTCGAGTGGCTTCCAGCTTTTGAATTCTCCGCTTAAATGCAAGATTATTCCAGGCCAGGATGTGTCTGGAATGAGCAGATTGGAACCTTTACCAAGGATAAACCAGGGGATACGGTGTTTACTGATGAATGGTAACAGAAAACTTAAATCGGCGATATTTACTACATCAATTAAACACTCTGCAACTCCGCCGATTCGCCAGGTATTGAATCTCTTTAGCGATTCTTTACGACGTAATCGTGAAGTCAGAGGTGCTTTCACCAGAGTTTTCAGCCATTCCGGTTGCAGGTTGTCAGGCATTGTTATTCTCTAATTTCTTTGTTTTGATGCCTCAGTATTTTCATCATATTCCTCGCCTGGCCTTTTTGAATATAGTTCTTCTAATTTGTAGTACTTACGTATCTCAGGATGGAACACATGTAGGATAATATTTCCGTAATCTAAAAGCACCCAACTCCCTTCACTTTCACCTTCGAGACCTAGAGAAATATTACCCTCCTGCTTTAAATTATATTCCACATTTTGAGCAATACTTCTACAGTGTAATTGTGAACGCCCCTGGCATACTATAAGAAAATCAGCTAGGCTTGAACGGTACTTTGCATCTATAAAAATTATTTCTTCCGCCTTTTCTTCGCTCAGTAATTCGAAAATACGTTTGATTAATAATCGGTCGGAGTCTACAGGAATATTTCCCAAATCTTTTTCAGTTGATTTAAGTCCATATGTATTATTATTTTCTGAATTGGTGCTCATTTTTTTACGAATTAATTTTAGTTTTTGATACAAAGTTAGAGAAAATGAATAATAAAATATATCTTGGAAAGATTATAAAAGTCAGGATTATTGATTCCAATTTCAGTACAAATCGCATTAAAAAACAGAGTTAAGACCGAAATAAATATGAATTAAATGTAAAAATTCAGAATATCGGTAAAACAAAAAAATCTTAGTTGGAAAAAAGCTTTAAATCTTTAACGATCGTGTTTGTCAAACTTCATTTCTAATAAAATTACGACCCTGCCAAGTATTAATTTTTGCCAGGTAATCGTCAATAAATTGAATTGGCCGCATTTTTTCACGTGTCCATGCGGGAGCGATCAAATCATCCCAGCGTGAAGAGACTGCTGCGAGTCGGTGGATAGAAATTTTTGGTGAAAGGTTTTCAAGAAATATACTTACTTTACGTGCATATTCTTCCAATTCCAACGGTTCAAAGCGGGATTCACGATAAAGTTTTTCCAGTGGAGTATTCTTGAGTACATGAAGATTGTGTAACTTTACCCCGTCCACGTTGTATTGAGATAATATTTCAGCGGTTTCTCTAATTTGTTCGTCATTTTCCTCCGGAAGACCAAATATCAAATGTACACATAAATTGACTCCGGATAATGTCTTCAATTTCCGAATTGCCTCAAGAGAAGATTCATTGTCATGCCCACGCGATAGAAAAAGAAGTTGTGCGTCATCAAAAGTCTGTACACCAAGCTCCACTGAAAGATAGTGCTCCCTAGATATTTCAGCAAATTTCCGCAACACTCTTTCAGGTAAACAATCTGGCCGTGTTCCTATCACCAATCCTACCACATCCTTTTCCTCTAAAGCCATTTGATAGAGGGATTCCAACTTCTTAAAACGGCCATAGGTATTTGTATAAGCTTGAAAATAGATCAAAAATTTTTCTGCTCGATAACGCTTACGTATTGCTTCACGATTAATTAGGATTTGTGTTTTGAGCGGCTGGTCACGCTGTTGGTGATATGCCGCAGAACCCCATTCATCACAAAAAATACAGACTGCCATTCCGTTATGACTTTCCCTGTTGGGGCAGGAATCAGCAACCGAAACACTTACCTTGTAAACTTTTTCACCAAAATGTTCAAGATAGTGCTGGCTGATATGTAGGTAACGCTTTCCGTTTTCAAACGGAGGGATTTGCTGCATGAATTTTTAACTCTCAGTGACGGAGATTTGCTGCAAATATATTTGGTGGTTGCTTTAATATTTTAAGATAAAAATTACTGTGTAATATACTTGTCAGAAAATACAGAACTGATCCAATTGGTTTTTCTCTAAAATGTCCAAAAAACTTTGATCTAAGTAACATATGCCAACTGAATTTACGGCATTAAATTCGCGTTAACTAACCAATCCCTAAGCAAATGATTGGTACGGTTTGTTTCAATCTCTCTGCCATTAAGCAATACCCTCACAACCTGGCTATTTCCGAGTGTCAAAAGATAATTTTCTTTTGCCTCCCATTGCTGGATTTCATCTGCTTCAAGACGATAATCTTTTATTTCTTTTCCGTCAACAGAAATGCTGACCCAAGTTCCTTCTATAGCTTCAACTTCAAGAGTGAGAGGCTCCAAAAGATTCGTAACTAATTTTTTTTCTGTACTTTTTGCAGTCTCTGTTTTTATTTCACCTAAATTAGTAACCACAGTTAATTCTTTCTTCAATTCCATTTTTTCTGTAAAGGGTTTCTCCACATTTGCAGTCTCTTGAATTTTTGTAGCAACGGTTTTTTTTACTTTAATTATAGCTTCCTCTTCAGCCACATTTTTTTGATTTGTGGCATTGTCTTCTGTAATAAAAAAAGACTTCTGCATAGAATTAAGAGAATATATCAAGTATCCACTAAGGAGAATGACTAAAATTGTGATGATATTACGAATTGGTTGTGGTTTCTTGATAGAGGCGACAGGCTGAAGGTTTTTTATATTAAGCCGCTCACTAGGATCTTCAACTTTTAGGAAATTATCTATTTTATCGATAATTTCAGTTTTGTCTAATTCTAAAAATTGGCAGTAAGTTCGAACCAGTCCACGGAAAAAAACCGGAGTGGGTCCATTTTCAGGTTTACCATCTTCGATGGCTTTCAGAATCTTTGTGGCGATATGGAGGTGGCCTGAAACGCTTTCAAGTGAGAGTTTTTTGGAAATCCGTTTTTCTCGAATTTGTTGACAGAGCGACTGAAGTGACTCTTCTTCCTGAGGAAAGGAGTGTTTATCCTCCTGATCGTTTTTCTCAGTTGTATTCCTAGGCATATGTGGTATCGGATATTGTGTAACCAAAACGGGCTAAAAAGCTGTCAAATGTCGTGGATTCAACTCCATTATGTTGATATAGTAAATGAAAAGCAGAACTAATGATTTCCGCAGGGTATTGTTTGATGGAAAAGCCAGAAGCATCTTCAAAGAGGGTTTTTTTTACAAGTTCCTCGTAAGGAAGAATACTTGGACTTGTATGATTTTTCAATAGCTTCAAAACTTCCTTACAAATTTGATCATAATGACTGTCTGCTATGATTGACTCATCAAGTTGATAATATAGGAAAGAATGAACCAGATATTGACGTATTTTTTTTTGTATTAATTCACTCATACAAATTTTATGTTTTTTCAAGTTTGATCAATCTCCATAATTAATTATTACATACAGGGTACAAGATGGCTATTTATTCTCGAATAAAACTAACGTATATTCTTTGTCAACTAAATATTTCTGCGAATTTGTCTTTCAAAAGTCTTTTAAAAGGGACTATTTGAAGATTTTTTTTCAAGCTAAATTAAATATCATAATTGAAGATCATCTGCAAAAAACTTGTATTTCTAATGATAATTTGTCATTATTTGTAGCACAAGTTAGCATTGATGTGGACATTAAATATTATTTACTGCATTTTTCGAATTTAATTCGTTACTATAACAGGAGCAAAATATGGCAAGCGACAAGGTAATTCACCTTGAGGATTCCAACTTTGAAGAAGAAACGAAAACTGGTTATGCGCTCATAGATTTTTGGGCAGCATGGTGTGGTCCGTGCTTAGCATTAGCTCCTTTGATTGATGAAATTGCAGGAAAAATGGATGGCAAATTAAAGGTTTGCAAGATTGATGTTGACAAAAATATGCAGACTGCAGCACGCTTCGGAGTACGTGGAATTCCATATATTGTCCTGCTAAAAGATGGAAAAGAAGTTGATAGCGTTACTGGTAATGATCCATCAAGAGTAAGTGCGCTGGCAGAACAAGCAAATAGCTAAGGCTCTAAAAAATTCCCGTGCCTTCTGCACAAAACTGGCTGCTCCTGCTGACCTATGACGGAACCTGCTATCAAGGCTGGCAGGTTCAACCAAATTCCCCCACTATTCAAGACATACTCGAACAGGCAATAAAACGCTTGACCGGTGAGTCAGTAAAAGTTCATGGAGCGGGTCGTACCGATTCTGGAGTTCATGCCCTTAATTTTACAGCAAATTTTAAGACTTCTTCAGAAAACTTTAAAACTCCGGAAAAGTGGCGTATTTCGCTTAATGCAGTTTTACCAGACGATATTGTAGTAAAATACGCGCAAACGGTTTCTCCGGAATTTCACGCGCGGCACAGTGCAATCCGAAAACGTTACCGCTACCTTATCTGCAACCTTCCTTATCTGCCAGCCTTTTCCCGCAAGCAAAGCTGGTGGATTAACCAGCCTTTAGACATAAAGAGGATGGAGAAAGCAGCGAAAATTTTAATTGGAGAGCACGATTTTTCCGCTTTTCGCGCCGCAAATTGTTCTTCTCCAAGTCCGCGTAAAAATATTCATGAAATATCGATCAGCAAAAAGCGTTTTCGCTACTCAACCCTGCAAATTGAATTTGAAGCAAATTCGTTTCTGCAGCATATGGTACGTATAATTTCAGGAACTTTGGTTGAAGTAGGTCAGGGCCGTAAAAACATTGATGAAGTTGCTGAAGCTCTTGAAAGTGGTCAACGCGAGTTAGCCGGAATTACAGCACCGTCGCACGGACTGTATTCCTTGGATGTTATTTATCCACAGGGAATGATCGAGTGGCCAATCGAAGTAATTGATAATTAAGAATTAAATCTATGGAATTTAATCTTCAATCTGATTTCAAACCCGCCGGAGATCAACCTCAGGCAATTGAGACTTTGGTGAATGGTGTTGAAGAGAAACATAAGCATCAGGTTCTACTTGGAATTACCGGTTCCGGAAAAACATTCGCAATGGCCAATGTAGTTCAAAAACTGCAGCGTCCCACCCTGGTTATTGCACATAATAAGACCCTTGCAGCCCAGCTTTATAACGAATTCCAAAACTTCTTCCCCGAAAATGCGGTCGAATATTTTGTCAGTTATTATGACTACTATCAGCCTGAAGCTTACGTTCCAAGCCGTGACCTTTACATTGAAAAGGATACAGCGCTCAATGATGATCTTGACCGCTTGCGTTTGTCGGCAACGCGTTCGCTGTTGGAGCGCCGCGATGTGCTGATCGTGGCTAGTGTTTCCTGCATTTACGGAATTGGTTCGCCGGAAAAATACGAAAAAATGCTCCTTATTTTTAAGGTGGGAGAAAGCCTTTCGAGGCAGGTTATTTTAGCGAGGTTGGTAGAGTTACTTTATACGAGAAACGATATTGACTTTCATAGGGGAACTTTTCGGGTGCGTGGCGATGTGATCGATATTTATCTGGCTGAATCAGAATCCGCAATTCGTGTTGAATTGTTTGGCGACGAAATTGAAAGCCTGGTCCGCTTCGACCCACTGACCGGAAAAAAGCAAATGTCATATCAGCATTTTGTAATTTACCCCGCCTCGCACTATGTTGCGCCTGCCGAACATGTACCGGAAACTTTGCGTTTAATCCGGGAAGAACTCCGTGAACGTCTCGAAGATCTCCATGCAAACAACAAAATTCTGGAAGCTCAGCGTCTTTTGCAACGCACCGAGTATGATCTGGAAATGATTGAACAAACCGGTTCCTGTTCCGGAATTGAAAATTACAGCCGTATCATGGACCGCAGAGCTGCCGGAACTCCTCCCGCTACATTGCTCAATTATTTCCCGGATGATTCTTTGATTTTTATCGACGAAAGTCACATGACTCTGCCTCAGCTTAGAGCGATGTACCGCGGGGATTATTCTAGAAAATCTACCCTGGTAGAACATGGATTTCGTCTACCTTCCGCAGTGGATAACCGACCGCTGGAGTTTCCGGAATTTGTCGAGTTTCCGCAAAGATTGATTTATGTTTCTGCAACTCCGGGAGATTACGAAATGGAGCAGACCGAAGGTCAAATGGCGGAACTTGTGGTGCGACCCACAGGTTTGCTTGAACCGGTAATTGAAATACGGCCGGTGCTCGGTCAGGTTGATGATATGCTGCATGAAATTCGTCTGCGGGCCAAACGCAAGGAGCGCGTGCTTGTCACCACTCTCACAAAACGTATGGCGGAAGACCTTACGGAATATTATCACGATCTTGATGTGAGAGTGCGCTACATGCACTCAGATGTTGATGTGGTGGAAAGAACCCAGATTTTACATGATTTGCGGGCGGGGGAATTTGACGTTTTGGTTGGAATCAACCTTCTTCGGGAAGGGTTGGATTTGCCGGAGGTTTCACTAGTCGGAATCTTTGATGCAGACAAGGAGGGGTTTTTAAGATCTGTACGTTCACTAGTCCAAACCTCTGGTCGTGCCTCACGTAATGCAAACGGACTTGTAATCATGTATGCAGACAGGGTTACGTCATCTATGCAGATCACCCTCGACCTTACAGAAAAACGTCGTAAAAAACAGCAAGCTTACAACAAAAAACACGGAATTGTTCCAAAAACAATTTTCCGGAAAATCGCTCCGTCCTTTGCGCCTGTTGAACTTAATGAGATGCTGGAAAGCGATTCTTACTCAGCGGAAGAAACGCCGGTCTACAAAACAGTGCTCAACATGGAAGAAAAAATTGCGGAATTTGAGGAAGAAATGCGGGAAGCAGCAGAATCCCTGGAATTTGAACGTGCTGCGGAATTGCGGGACCGAATTGTTGAGTTGCGGCAAAAGACTGAAGGCAAAGGATAAGTCTAAAAATTTATTCCTAGGTCTCAGTATTAATCACTGATAAATCATTGGTGTTTTAGGAAATGTTGGCTTCGTCAGCTCAATTAACCTTAGCTTCAATTATTTTTTCAACTTCCTTCCAAACTGCATCAATGCTGATATTTGAAATGCAGGGAGCAGGTTCCTCCTCCTTGATATGGTAAATACATTCCCAGTTGCAACCATAGCAGGGCATTTTGTGATAAACAACTTTAAGGCTATTGGTTCCTCCGGATAATTCTGGATAAGGTGCAAATCGTCCGAAATGACCCCCGCCTAGAACGCAGAGAGTCTTGGTTTC
>Ga0208277_1000847_pt1 | contig 18049 bp, 13 predicted proteins | sample ETNtaG_5_FD_185782 | JGI IMG/M metagenome (GOLD analysis project Ga0208277, IMG submission 185782) | Marine microbial and viral communities from oxygen minimum zone, Eastern Pacific Ocean - ETNP201406SV205 (SPAdes) (version 2) | ecosystem: Environmental > Aquatic > Marine > Oceanic ...
CACGTTATAGATAAGATTGATACATCCGCTTACCGGATGATGCCATTCCGAAGCCCTGCTGGTGTCGAGCTTTATGATTATGCCAGTGACCTTCTAAAAAATCGTCGTCCAGTAGCTGATGAAGGCATCCTCGCGAAAATGATGCAGGGTGAGAATGGTTTGGACGAGCTGGGTTTCAAGAATTTCTTTTGCCTATTGGTTGCTGCTGGAAACGATACAACAAGGTATTCAATTTCTATGGCATTGAGTGAACTTGCCCATGATCCAAGCCTGATCAAACAGTTACGCACGGGTAAATATTGGGATACTTGTGCGGACGAATTTATTCGATTTGCATCACCAACGATGCATTTCAGGCGTACGGCCACGCAGGACTATAAGTTGCATGGCAAAACTATTCGCGAGGGTGATAAGGTTTTGTTATGGTTTGTATCTGGCAGCCGAGATGAAGAGGTGTTCGACCAGCCCCACAAGATCCAGCTCGACCGTTCTCCCAATCGCCATTTAGCGTTTGGGCAAGGCGGAATTCATGTTTGTCTTGGAATGCATCTGGCCAAGATGGAAGTGCGGATAGTACTGGAAGAGTTGATTAAATGTGTCGATAGGTTTGAGGCTCTTGAAGAGCCAACATGGACGCGGTCAAACTTTATTTGTGGCGTGAAAAAGTTACTGGTTCGCGCAACATGGGTCAACCGATAATGAATGATATTCACCGCACAAGGGTTATGTTCAGCGATATGCTTAATTTGCCTCGTGGCAAATATGTACCGGTAGAGGTTGCCGCGGGTGGATCCATAGGGTTTGCTAGGGGCGCTTTTGCGGTGTCCTACGACAGAGATCTTTTGCCGGTACCGGGCTGCGGGGTCTATGATGGTTTGCCTGATATGGAGTTGATACTCGAAGACGAACGTCGCAAAAGCTGGCAGCCAGGTACTGAAATTGCCTTGGGAGATTTGCACTTGGAAGACGGCCCTTTTGGGCTTTGTCCGCGTAATATCTTAAAAAATGCTATCAAGAACTGGGTTGATATGGGGTATAATCCCATGATCGGTCTCGAAACGGAGGCCTACGTGTTTCAACGAGATGAGGATGGTGTCTGGCGTCCCTACGACACACCAGGCGCATTCGTTTACGGCACTGGTCCAGAAAACGATCCTAAAGGTGTGCTTGATGATATCTGGGATGCCGCACATCATATGGAGGTTCCCATTGAAAGCATGAATGGTGAATTTGATAATGGACAGTTTGAGTTAACCTTACGCTTTTCTGGCGCTCTTAAAGCATGTGATGATGCCTTCTTGCTTCGTACAATGGCACGTGAAATTGGGTTAAAAAAGGGATTGCTTCTGACCTTTCTTCCAAAACCCGTGCCAGATCGCGGAGGTTCAGGTTTGCACGTTAATTTCAGCTTTAGTGATAAAGATGGCCAGAATGTTATCGCCCCATCTGGTGAGCTTTCTGATCTTGCAAAGCAATGTATTGCTGGGCTTATTCATCACCACCAAGCCTTAGCTGGTTTACTTGCGACGACTGTAAATAGCTATGACCGCCTGTCCGCTGGCAGTCTTGCTGGGTATTGGGCAAATTGGGCGGATGACCATCGGTTGGTTACGACACGTTGTTCAACTGGATCCGTAAAATCAGCACGTTTAGAACACCGTATGGCTGATTGCGCGACTAACCCATACCAAGCTACTACGGCGGTTTTGCAGGCTGCCCGGCTAGGCGCGGTTGGTAAGATGCCTTTACAGCCACCGGAGGATTTGGATGGTCTTGAAAATGTAAGAGAAAAGCGGCACGTTCCGTCAGGTTTGGATAAATCCATGATTGCTTTGGATAAAGATTTTAAATTGCGTAAGGCAATTGGTGAAGCCTATTGCGACGCTTTGATTTATTTAAAGCGGGATGAATTTAAACGCTTAAGTGGAAAAAGTGTTGATGAAGTCCGTGATTTCTATTTACCGTTTATTTGAGGAAAGTGCATGAAATGAATGGCGTTATTGTTATTGGGGCAGGTCAGGCGGCAGCCTCTTTTTGTGCAAAATTTAGGGCCTTGGAACACAGAACACCATTGACCATATATGGGGATGAGCCGGAAATCCCTTATCAGAGGCCTCCCTTGTCAAAGAAATATGCAACAGGTGATATGGTTAGGTCGCAGCTCTACCTGCGCCCTGAAACTTGGTACAGTGATCAGAATATTAAACTCAAGACTAGCGTGAAGGTTACAGGCATCGATCGCGCCAAACGTGTGGTGCATCTGTCCGATGGCACAACTGCACAGTGGTCCAAGCTTATGATTGCCACTGGGTCTAAAGTGCGTGAATTGCCACAATCTGTAACCAATAATTTATCTGGTTTACACTACATTCGCACCTTAGAGGATGCTAATCAATTTGGCGGTGTATTGAAACCGGGATGTCGCATTGTAATCGTTGGTGGAGGTTATATCGGACTTGAGGCTGCGGCAGTATGTGCGCAGAAGGGTATGAAAGTGACCTTGGTAGAGGCTGGCTTGCGTATATTGCAGCGTGTGGCTTGTAGGGAAACCTCTGAATGGTTCAAACGACTGCATTCAGAGGAAGGAGTCGATATAAAAGAAGGTGTTGGCCTCTCTCATTTTGAGGGGCGAGGCGGCAAACTGACCCGAGCGGTTCTTAATGATCAATCGGTCATAGATGCAGAGGTGGCTGTCGTCGGAATTGGTATTTTGCCCAACACTGAGTTGGCTGAAGAGTGTGGGCTAGCAGTGGAAAATGGAATTGTTGTGAATGGGGTTTGCCAGACGAATGACCTAGATATTTACGCGGCGGGCGACTGTGCGGTGACTGATTACAAAGGCATTTTAACAAGGTTAGAGTCGGTGCCAAATGCAATTGATCAAGCTACAGTTGCCGGTACACATGCAGCCACAGGAGCTGCACCCAATTACGTCGCAAAGCCTTGGTTTTGGTCAGATCAATTTGATGTAAAGCTGCAAATTGCGGGTCTTAATCGTGGTTATACTTCTATAGTTACAAGGGCAGGGAAAACGTCCAGATCAATAGCTCATTTTTATTATCACGGTGAAACGCTCTTGGCTATTGATGCTATGAACGCCCCTAGTGTCTACATGATCGGAAAACGATTGCTCGAGGCCGGTAAAACAATACTACCAGAACATGCTGCTGATGTTGAATTTAATCTGAAGTCGCTGATGTAAAATGGTGTGTTTGCAAGTTCAATATAGATTTCTTAAATTGGTAACAATCAACACTTTAAGGGTATGTGATGCCGCACTTTCAAATTGAGTATTCTTCTAACATTGAAGATGTAGTCGATATAAGCGCTTTGTGTGACACTATTCGTGCTTCGGCGGCTACGGTTCAAGCATTTCCGCTAGCAGGAATTCGGGTGCGCGCAGTGCGAGTGGAGCATTTTTCAATAGCCGATGGCAATCCAAAACATGGCTTTATTGACCTGAGCATTCGCTTACGTGAGGGGCGACCTGATGATGTAAAGCTTGATGCTCTAACTATTATTTTTTCCGCCCTTAAAAACTTCACGGCTAAGGCTATGGAAACTAGGCCCATCGCTTTATCAACAGAGATGCGTGACATTGATAATGTCCTCTCAGCTAAATTTGGGAACATCCGAGATCACATGGAGGATAGCGCATGAGCGTGCTTGAAGACAATATCGCAAAACTTGATATTCACCTTAAACAATTTCGTGAAGTAGGTATCCTGAATTGTATCGCGGGAGATTATGTGGCTGGATCGAAAGGTACTTTCCAAACTAATTCGCCAGTCGACAAGTCAATCATCTGCGATGTAGCCCACGGCTCAACTGAAGATATTGACCGCGCGGCAGATGCTGCACAGGAAGCATTTTCTGCTTGGCGTGAAATGCCTGCGATGGAACGTAAAGAGGTCTTGATCCGGATTGCAGATGGGATTGAGGCACGTGCCGAAGAAATAGCGTTGTGTGAATGTTGGGATACTGGGCAGGCATACAAATTCATGTCTAAAGCGGCCTTGCGGGGGGCTGAAAACTTTCGTTATTTCGCAGATCAGGTTGTCCAAGCCCGCGATGGTCAACATTTGAAATCACCAACGCTAATGAATGTTACAACACGTGTGCCAATTGGCCCGGTGGGTATCATAACGCCGTGGAATACTCCTTTCATGCTATCCACTTGGAAAATCGCACCTGCCCTAGCAGCAGGTTGCACAGTGGTGCACAAACCCGCTGAAGCGTCACCTCTAACAGCACGTTTATTAGTCGAAATTGCGCATGATGCAGGTCTGCCTGCTGGTGTCTTGAATACCGTAAATGGATTTGGGGAGGTTGCAGGAAAAGCCCTGTGCCAAAATCCAAAAATTAAGGCGATTGCATTTGTTGGAGAAAGCCAAACGGGTAGTCTGATCATCAAGCAAGGAGCCGATACTCTTAAACGCAATCACCTAGAACTTGGTGGTAAAAACCCTGTTATTGTTTTTGATGATGCAGATTTGGATCGTGCATTGGATGCCGCAATTTTCATGATTTATTCAATCAATGGGGAGCGATGTACGTCTTCGTCTCGTCTGTTGGTGCAAGATACCATTCGCGATAATTTCGAGGCTAAGTTGATTGAGCGAGTCAACAACATCCAAGTCGGGCATCCGCTGGATCCCAAGACAGAAATTGGACCTCTTGTGAGTGAAGAACACTTTAGAAAAGTAACTAGTTATTTTGATATTGCGAGGGCAGATGGTGCAACCATCGCTGCTGGTGGAGAAGTCATAGAAAGCGAAGGTTATTTTGTTCGTCCAACCTTGTTTACAGAAGCAAATACTAAAATGCGTATTGCTCAGGAAGAAATCTTTGGTCCTGTCCTCACATCAATTTCTTTCTCGAGTGAAGAAGAGGCATTAGAAATAGCAAATGATACTGACTATGGCTTAACAGGTTATGTTTGGACCAATGATCTAACCCGTGCCCTGCGTTTTACGGAGAAAATGGAGGCTGGGATGATTTGGGTGAACTCTGAGAATGTTCGCCATCTTCCAACTCCGTTCGGTGGTGTAAAAGCCAGTGGTATCGGACGCGATGGCGGGGATTGGTCGTTTGAATTCTATATGGAGCAGAAACACATTGGATTTGCGACTGGTCAGCACAAAATTACTAAACTAGGAGCCCTCTAGATGTCCGTACCCGCCCCTAACCTATATCCTGACTTTAACATTATCCGCCTGAGCCATGTGTGTCTGAACGTAAAAGACCTTGTTGAATCACGTAAGTTTTATACAGAAATTCTTGGTCTTCAGGTTACCGATGAAAGTGACACCCATATATACTTGCGGGCCATGGAGGAACGGGGGCACCATTGTATAATTCTGCAAAAATCTGATCAACCAGGCACTGTAGAGGTGATGGGGTTTAAGACTTTCGATGAAGATGACCTTGACCGTGCTGAAGCATATTTCGAAGTAAAAGGTCGTCCTACATCATGGGTGGACCGCCCATTTCAGGGTAGAACACTTCTGACTTCTGATAATATGGGCATCCCACTTGAATTTTACCATAAAATGGAACGGTTGGCGCCAATCCATCAGAAATACGAGCTGTATCGTGGTGTTAAACCACTGCGAATTGACCATTTCAATTGCTTTAGCCATGACGTAGATGCTTCTGTGGAATTTTATTCTGACTTCGGCTTTAGAGTTACAGAATATACAGAAGACGAAGAAAGTAAAAAGCTATGGGCGGCATGGATGCATCGCAAAGGTGGTGTTCATGACATGGCTTTTACTAATGGTATGGGGCCACGTATGCATCATTTGGCCTTCTGGGTGCCAACGCCTTTAAATATCATTGATTTGCTCGATTTGATGGCGACAACTGGCTACGTTCAAAATATTGAACGTGGACCCGGACGACACGGTATTTCCAATGCGTTCTTTTTATATATACTTGACCCGGATGGTCACAGAATTGAAATTTATTGCTCTGACTATCAAACGGTTGATCCTGATTTAGAGCCAATTAAATGGGATCTTAAGGATCCTCAGCGTCAAACCTTGTGGGGAGCAGCGGCACCCGAAAGTTGGTTCAAGCACGGCACCACATTTGTGGGCGTAGACACTCAGAATTCTAAAATTAAAGCAAGCCCGATTATCGCACCATGATGTCAAAGTTAAAAGACCATGACCTCTTCTGCAAAATGATGCGGCATTTGTTCGATGACTTCATGGAAATAAATTATTTTCGCTCAACTTGCATTGAGGAGAAATAGAGCATGGATTGGGATGAATTCTCTGATTGGAGCAAACGGATTGCAGAATGGGGATCGCAGTATCATAAGACGCTGCGTGACCGGCCAGTGCGGGCCCAGACCAAGCCTGGTGAGATTGCTGCGCAATTACCAGATAGAGCTCCCCAGATGCCTGAAGCGATGGAGCAAATACTGCGTGATTTTGAGAACATTGTGATGCCCGGCATAACCCATTGGCAGCATCCACGTTTTTTCGCTTATTTCCCTGCAAATGCTGCCCCACCGTCTATGTTGGCTGAACAGTTAGTTAATATGGTTGCGGCCCAGTGCATGCTTTGGCAGACTTCGCCCGCTGCAACGGAAGTTGAGGGAAAGATGGTGGATTGGATGCGTCATGCCCTTGGTCTGGCTGATGAATTTACTGGTGTCATACAAGATAGTGCATCCTCCGCGACTCTGTCGGCTGTACTTACAATGCGAGAAAGGGCAACAGGCTATACTGGAAACCGCGACGGTTTGGCAGGTAAGGGTGCTCTCCGGATTTACTGCTCTGACCAGGTACATTCATCCATCGATCGTGCCTGCTGGGTAGCGGGTATTGGGCAGGATAATTTGATGAAAATCCCAGGTACGGGGCTGCGGTTTGGAATGGATACACAGGCATTAGACGCAGCTATTCGTGCCGATATTACAGAAGGCCACAGACCAGCTGGCATAATAGCTATAACAGGAGGTACGGGTGTAGGTGCATGTGATGACTTGAAAGCGATTTCGAAGGTTGCCAAAATTCATGATCTCTATACACATCTCGATGCTGCATGGGCGGGATCGGCTATGATATGTCCTGAATACTGCGACGCATTCTGGCCCGGTGTTAATACCTACGACAGCATAGTTTTTAATCCACACAAGTGGCTTGGCGCCCAATTCGATTGTTCAATTCAATTTTTGAAGGATCCCACACCGCAGTTGAATACTCTTAAGATTGAACCGGAGTACTTAAAGACGACCGGTGATGCCGTTACGAATTATTCAGAATGGACAATTCCATTAGGGCGTAGGTTCCGTGCCTTGAAACTTTGGTTCTTGATCCGGTCTTACGGTTTAGCTGGTCTGCAAACGCGCATCCGGAATCACGTTTCTTGGGCTGAAGAGTTGTGTGCGAAAATCCGTGTGCTTGAAGGATTCGAGATCACGACTGATCCCATCTTGAGTTTATTTTCTTTTCGATGTCCGGGAGATGATCTAGCACAGCAGCGATTGGTAGACGCAATCAACGATGATGGTCGCATCTATCTCACGCAAGGTGCTTTTGCAGGCCAGAAAATCATTCGTGTGCAAGTAGGCCAATTTGATACAACACGTGAAGATGTTATGGCCGTAGCTATGGTCGTTTCAGAGGTCTGGGAGGCTATAAAATGAGATTTGCTAGCTATACAAATGGTGGTGAAAAGTACTACGGAGCTCTTACGGATGAGGGAATGGTTGCCCTTAATGATACGTTCCCACAATGGCCGACGCTACTTGATGTCGTTCAGGCAGGCGGCTTGAGCGATCTAGCTAAAGCGATTAATAGTAAAGTCGCAACGCATACGGAATTTACATATCAGATGGTCCTCCCTAACGCGCGTCGGATTTTGTGCGTAGGAGTAAATTTCCCTAACCGCAATGCTGAATACAAAGACGGGTCTGAACAGCCAAAATATATGTCTCTTTTCCCACGCTTTGCATCCGGCTTTACGGGTCATGAATGTCCCTTGATCCGTCCACCGGAAAGCTCCAAATTGGACTATGAAGGTGAAGTAGCAATTGTAATCGGAAAAGGTGGACGTCGCATCACGCAGGTTGATGCTTATAAACATATAGCTGCTTTAACACTTTGCAATGAAGGCACAATTCGTGATTGGGTCCGCCATGCGAAGTTCAATGTCACGCAAGGTAAAAATTGGGATAAATCTGGGGCAATTGGTCCTTGGTTAGTACCATTTGTCCATGACTCACAACTCGACAATGCTCGCATAATTACACGCGTGAACGGTGAGGTTCGTCAGGATGATTTGCTCAGTAATATGGTTTTCCCGGTTCGGCGTGAGATTGAGTATATTTCTACCTTCATGACACTAGAACCTGGCGATATCATCGTTACTGGAACACCAACGGGGTCAGGCGCGCGACTTGATCCCCCACAATATCTTAAGCCAGGGGATGTGATCGAGGTTGAGGTAGATGGTATTGGTATCTTACGCAACACTGTAGAGGATGAGAAGATATGACTCCGGATAATCATATAAAGGCTGCTGCTGACTTATTGAACGCTGAGAAAACACGTGAGCAAATCAGCCTGTTGACGAAACGCTATCCTGAGATGGGCATGGACGATGCTTACGCTGTTCAAAATGCAATCTACCGTGCCAAACTTCAGCAAGGTCGCACTGTGGTGGGATGGAAGATCGGGCTCACATCTAAGGCTATGCAATACGCTTTAAATATCAACATTCCCGATAGTGGGATCTTATTTGATGACATGGTTTTCGCTAACGGGGCTATTGTGCCTAAGGAACGGTTTATACAGCCAAGGATAGAAGCGGAAATTGCGTTTGTCATGAAATCTTCGGTAGGTGGTGAAGATGTGACGCGTGAGGATATAATCGAAGCGACAGATTACGTAGCACCATCCCTTGAAATTCTTGATACCCGAATCTTGCGCGTTGATCCTGAGACAAATGCCAAGCGCAAGATATTTGATACAATAAGTGACAATGCTGCCAATGCTGGCGTTGTTCTAGGCTCAGAACGCCATGCAGTCGATGGGATTGATTTGCGTTGGGTAGGGGTGATCGCGTCAAGTAATGGGGAAGTTGAGGAAACTGGGTTAGGTGCTGGAGTGCTCAATGATCCGATTGAAAGCGTTGTCTGGCTGGCCCGACGCATGGCAAAATATAAACAAAGTATCCAACCTGGTCAAACTATCCTATCTGGCAGTTTTATCCGTCCAATCGAATGTCCATCTGGAACAGCCATCCATGCCGATTTTGGTTCGTTTGGGTCTGTGGACATTTCGTTTGCCTAAAAAGATACAATAATTAGGGATTATGTGATACGATATACATTCGGTCTTCGTGAAAAAGCTCTTTAGTATTCTTTGCTGGGATCGAATAGTTTGTCGTCCTAATTTTGCTTAATCATAAAAGCATCAAAGAAAGCGGCAAGCGCATCGTGTGCAGTTACTGGCAAAATATTAGCGATATGCTGATCGGGTCTAACAATCACAACGCAACCCTCGTGGCGGTTGATACCACGCAGTTCATAGACGTCGTTATTAGCTTGCGTGTGAAAAACCTTTTCGTAGTCTCGTAATCCGTACTTCCCTTTAGCCGGCCATAGATATTTATGTAACTCAGGCATCGAAAGGTTGTGATCTTGGAATATGGCATAAGTATCGATTGTTGCGTCTATATCTGCTCCAACTGGTGTATACCGCTTTACGGGCGAAGCGGAAGAGTGAGCTAAAAAATCAATGAAACGATAGGATTTGGCCTTGTGGTCTCTTGGATCCTCATCGCCGCTAAACAAGAAAATTCTCCACCTGCCATCAGCTTTTACAAGATGTCCCAAATGCTGGCTTCGCCCATCACAGAGACGAATGACTTCCGCTGAGAAAAACCTTTGTCCTATCATTAAACCCTTAGCCAGATATTGGTTATCATGTCCGGTACAGATGTAGGATGGAAGGTACTCGATGGAAGTCCCGCTCACAAAGCCGCTTTGTCGTTTCATAAAAGCTTCGATTTTGGCGGTATCAACATGTGCCTTTTCTGATGTATCCCTAGCTGATGGGCGCGTGGCAACTAATTTAGAAAGCTCTTTGTCTGCATTGATCAATTGCTGTGCGACTTTACGTCTTTCGGTACCGTAAGTTGCAAGTAACTTAAAGTCACTGCGCTTCTTTAGAACTGCCGCTAATTTCCAGCCTAAGTTAAAGGTATCTGGTAGAGAGGTATTTAAGCCCCAACCGCCCTTGGGACTGTGTGTATGGCAGGCATCTCCGGCTACAAACGCCCGAGGCATTATATCATCGGCACTACCTTCGGCCCGATCGTCAAAGCGGTCGGCAAGGCGTTGACCTACAGAATAGATCGACCACCAAGCCACTTCCTTCACGTCTAGTTCATAAGGATGAAAGATTTTTTGAGCCTTCTTGATCAAATCTTTTTCTGTAACTCGGATTTCTTTCGAGCGTGTTTCCTTCTCAATAGTATCCATTTCAACATAAAAACGACACAAATATCCGCCCTCGCGGGGGATCGTCATGACCGCACCGTGTTCCTTAGACTGAATAAAACTTTTGACCCTTATGTCTGGGAAGTCGGTGTTTAATAGCAAATCCATGACCCCCCACGCTTTGTTGGCAGAATCGCCCTCAAGCTTAATGCCCATGTTTTTGCGTACTTGGCTGTGCCCACCATCACATCCGACAAGAAAACGGGCTTTAATTGTTTCAAGCTTACCAGAGCCTTCTTGATCTGTGCGTTGGAAATTTGCAGTAATTGGAAATGCAGCTAAGTCTTGAGTTAAGGCCTCATCGATCTTCATTTCGATCAATTTACGGGAGTAATGAGGTTGCAAATTTGAAACCGAATTTGCCATTCCGTCAGTAAGAAGCTCGTGTAAACGAGCTTGATTCACAATGCCATGAGTAAATTCCGAAAGCCCGGCTCGCGCATCAGCAATCTTCTCGGTGCGTTTTATATTTGCAGGGTTATCGGCATCTGGTTCCCAGAAAGTGTTTTGCTTCAGTTGATAGGTTTCTTTGACGACCATCTCACTGCTGTTGAATGCTTCCATTATCTCAATAGTTCGGCAAGAAATTCCATCTGCGCGCCCAAACAGCAAAGGGCCGGGTGCCATGTCGACAATGCATGTCTGAATGTCAGAAAATTCAGCCATCTGCCGTGCTAGTGTCAGACCTGCGGGGCCTGTCCCAATTATCAGGACATCTACTTCAGAAGGTAGAGTTTTTATTGGAGGATTAGGGTAAGGCGTCCGTGCGGAGTCAGGAATCTGATAATTACCAGGTTTAAAGCCATTCAGATGAAATTGCATTCAGCTAATTCCTTTTATCTTTTACTACCCGAAAATATCGTTTGATTCATTATAAAATTTATACCTTGGTCGTCTTATACACACAAGATAACTCAGATTGTGTAAGCCCAAAAATCTCTCTTGTTCAAAATGCCATTGGCAAAAAGTGCCTCAGCGATCAAACCAAGGCTTATCTCAGTCATTATCAAAAACCCAGTAAGCCGAGGGCTTAAATGCCCTAGCATCATAGTGATGAAAAAGACCCAGATTGTAAATTCAAATGCCATGAAAGGAACAACTCAGGGAAGTTTAGAAAATGCCTTTTGATATATGGCAACTGATGGGAAACGAGGAAAAAGAAAATAATAATAAATTCTAGGAATTTAAAGATAGAGTCCATTCATCAAAAGATGCTTTTGGCGTCCGCTTTTGTGTTTCAAAGTCTACGTGAACTAGTCCAAAACGTTTTTCATATCCAAAAGCCCATTCGAAATTATCAAGAAGTGACCAATAAAAAAATCCTTGCAAATTCACACCCTCGTCAATTGCTGCTAGCGCAGCAGTTAGGTGAGAGGAAATGTAATCAATGCGACCAGGGTCATAAACTTTCTGGTTTTCCATTGTATCCGCACACGCCATACCATTTTCGGTAACTAGTAATGGTAGGTTACCTGTATAATTTTTGCTCACGCGTACTAGCAAGTTTTTTAGACCCTCTGGATAGATTTCCCAACCCATTTGGGTCTTGTCCATTGGCCCCTCAATATCTTTAAGAGATGGCCAAGGCTCCCCTGGGTCATCAGCTACAATTCCTCGTGTATAGTAATTTATGCCAAGCCAATCGATTGATGCAGAAATTAAACTCATATCATTCTCAAAGTTCTTAGGCATAAATTCATAAAGTTTCTTGAGAATATCCTCAGGATATACGCCTTTAAATATTGCATCCAGAAACCAACGATTATGAATTCCGTCGAGGCGGTCTTTCGCAATTATATCGGAGGGCTTATCACTCGCTGGATGAGCTTCAGTAAGGTTCAGTACAACACCAATATTCGAAATTCCTAGTGAACGCATCGCATCAACCGACAATCCGTGTGCAAGTAAGACATGATGCATAGCTCTGGCAGCCGCTCGTATATCTCGCAAACCTGGTGCGTGATGCCCAAGGAAGTAACTGAGCCATGCTATACACCAAGGCTCATTTATCGTTGCAACAGTGTCTATGCGATCCCCAATACATTGAATAACAGCATTGGTGTGATCAACAAACCGGTTTGCTGTTTCTCTGTTTGTCCAGCCCCCAATATCAGCCAATGCTGATGGTAAATCCCAATGATAAAGTGTAAGGTTAGGCCTCAAATTTCTTGCGCAAATAGCGTCGACCAAACGGTCATAAAATTCTAAGCCTTCTTTATTTATAGTTTGACCATCAGGCATTACTCTAGCCCAAGATGTTGAAAATCTATAGGCGTCAAATCCACATGCTTGAACCAGATCTAAATCCTCTTCAAAACGATGAAAATGATCGCATGCTTTGGATCCATTTTCTGCATTAAACACATTTTTAGGCGTCGCAGAAAAGGTATCCCAATGAGAAGGGCCGCAATAGCCATTTGAGGAACCTTCTATTTGATATGCAGCGGTTGCCGTTCCAAATATAAATCCTTTTGGGAAATCGCTTCTTGAAAATTTAATTGGCATTTTAATCTTTTCTTCTCTGCTGTTTAAAAATAGCAAGTAAATTATTTTTTATAATGTCTTATCCCTCATAAGGCAGAGATGAATGATGCAGGACTATTTTTAAGTTGCCGCTGGGATCCTGTTTATATCCCCAGCTTTTATCAACTTTAGTAACACTTCCATTTTTGTCAGTAAAAGTCACCCATCCCATCCACATAGCCACAGTTTCTTCAATAAATATATTAGCTGTATCAAACTGAACTTCTCTCCAATATTTAAGTCCAAAGCCAGTATCTTTCGGATATTTTGGATTTTGGCCAACAAAATATGATAGTGTACCATCTTTATTCTCGCGAAAGGTTTTGGTGCCTCCGCTTAAAGTTGGCTTGAATAGTATCGGTCCAAGATCAAAGCCGTAAAGATGGTCTACAAGTTTACTCGCGAGAGAGTGAGCTTTTTGTATACCTTCTCTTTCGAAAACGTCAGAGATTTCAATTAGACCATTACCCCAATCTTGTCTTGCTTTGGCAAGATCTTTTTCTGATATTGGCATATTTACCTCATTATTATCTAAAAATAGTTATGATACGACCACGGGAGTATCCGCCTGTAAACAAACATGCAATATGTACCATGTCGTCAAACTCTAAAAACTATTAAGCTTTTGGTGATTTTTTCAGGCTTCTGCACAAACTAAACTGGATCCTTAATTCTAACTTTAATTTATCCAGTGAGTGATGAAACATATCCCTCGCGAATGATCTTTGGATCGTAAGCTTTCCTATTAAAGATTTCTTTTACCATTGGCTCAAAAGTGTCTAGAGGCTCCATAGGGTATTCAGGATCGAAGCTTGACTGGTCCCAACGTTCACAGAAACCTTCGCAGGTTTTAAAAAGTGGATGATCACGGAATCTGTCACGTGCATTTCTATCCCAGTTATAGTGATGGGCGTAATACAACATCTGAAATATGCCGTGATGTTCAACCGTCCAGGCTACATCCCACCTAACAAATGGTCTGATTATCTCCGCAGACATACGATCATGGTTTTGTGGTGCTAGACCGTCACCAATATCATGAAGCAAAGCACCAACAATCCAATCTATATCTGCACCATCGCGCATTGCACGTGTGCTTGACTGCAAGGCATGCTCTAACCGGGTAATCTGATATCCCTCGAGAGTTATGTCTCCGGATTGGCGTAATTCCTTCAAAATTCGATCTGCAGTTAGGGCTAAGAATGGTTTTTCTAATTCTGCTAAGATTTCGTAATCCTTACGAGTACCATCCTTCATTGCTGTAAAACTTACTTTTTTATCCATTTTTCAACTCAGTATTCGTAAAACCTAACGGCATTTGACAACCTTCCTTTCCTATAATTCATAAGAATTGTGTGAGATTGGTCTGGCAAAGTCTTTTCCAATAACGACTCTAATGTCGTTACATAAAAGGCAACCTGTTTAATAACCCGTCATTTCTAAATAGCCCCGTCCAGTATGACTGCCAGAAACGTATACTGGGCCTTCCCAGTAGGGAATAGAAAGATCCATCCATGAGTTTGGGTTAAGTGCTTTTACAATTACGTCAAGATCCTGAGCTCTAAGTTTTAGTCGCCATTCTGTCGGCACCTTTCTGTCGTATACACTACTTAGATTGACCGCTTCTGCGGTGAATTCATTATCAGTGTAGGAAGTTGTTGATCCGTCTGCTTCGATCCAGGATGAGGAGCTAAAGTTTAAGCCATCAGTTTGACGAAGTTGAAAACCCATTAATTTAGCCCCATTGTCTAAAGAGAGTGAAAACCAGTCCCAACCTGATTGATTTTCAGAGAGAGGTTGAGACGACCATTCACGGTCAAGCCACGCATTTCCTTCTACATTTATATTTCCTTCTGGAAGCGTTAGAGTGCCTTTTATTTTGAAAAAAGGTTGGGAGTAATAGTAACTGGCTTGCCCCTCAGAAGATTTGACTGAATAACCTTTATCCCCGTGAAATACTAACGGGCCTTCTGCCTCAAGCGACATATTATAAGCGAAATTTGGTCCTGTGGCATTCAAGCTTAACTTATCAAATTTTTCACCACCTAATTTCCATTCATCTATCCAAGCCTCAAAGGGCTCAGCGTTTACGCCTGCTTGGCCGATACCACCTCGGGCAAACCGTTCTGTTGTGAAATGTTCATTGGGTGTGGTTATCGCTGCATGTGCGAACCATATTTGATTAGAAAGCCAGCCGTTTTCTTCATCTGGTGAACGCGCTGTGCGAAAAAGAGTCCATTGAATTCCATAAGGTGTTTGATCTTCGCCTGATAAATTTGCCGTAAGGTACCACCATTCAACTCTATAATTGTTGTGTGGCCCATGATCTAAAGGAAAATTGAAATTTGTATTTGGTTTAGGATTTGCAAAACCTTCCGCTGTACTTCCTAAACCTGAAAAGCTTTGGGCTAACAGGTTACATGGTAAAAAGACCAATAAAATTAAAAGCTTAACGTTCACTGGCAAAAACCTTTAATAGATCGCTTGGAGGTGTCCTAATTAGTTTTAGACTTGGCCATGTTGCCGCTAGAAATGAAGCAAATACAGCGTAGAACCCGAGCTTGAGATATTCCATTGGGAATAGAAACATAGGTAATTGCCAGCCGAAGGCTTTTACGTTGATGACATTCAACAGCACCCATGCAAGTAGCAAACCTGTTGGAATAGAAAAAACAACTACAAATAAAGCAAGTAAAACCGCGCGCAAAAGCTCTAATTTTCCAATTTGAGAACGTGTAAGGCCAAGTGCCCAAACTGGGGAAAGCTGCGGTATCCTTCTATCAGCTAATGTCAGCAGGCTCATTAAAATAGCAAAGCTGGCTACGCCAAGTGTGAGAATGTTTAAGGCAGATGTAACAAGAAATGTTCTCTCAAAAATCTCCATTGAAAATGCCTTTAGTGATTTTTGATCTATAATTGATCCATTATCAATACCGATTTGGTTTATAATTTGAGACCGAAGTTCAGCCGGGTTATTCGTACGAATACCAAATCGAGCTGGATATAATTTTGGATATAAATTACTGAATAATTCTTCATTAATTATGACTTGACCTTTAGGGTTCCCATAGTCTCCTACAATGGCTGCAATCGGAAGTGTAAAATTTGGAGCTATGTTCACCTGATCGCCCACCCAAAGATTTGTGCGGCGTGCAAATTGTTCATTAACAATGGTAGCTTTCCCAATTTGCAAGATATCCCAAGGATTTTCAATTGCGTCGAGAAAACGCCAATTATCTCTATAGGTATTTCCAATTTTGATACCGAACAGTTCAACCGGTTGTTTGGAAATTACCGTTTCAGTAGACATGAGTGGTAAAAACTCAATACCAAGTTCAGAGAGAAAGGTATTTAACTCAGTACTTTGATCTTTGTTACTTACTTGCAGAAATAGTTCTGGTGCAAGACGTTGATCTAAAAAACTGACAAATGTTAATCTGAAACTCGATACCATAGTTGAAACCCCAATGTTTGCTGATACCGCAAGTAATAAGGCCATCAAAGCTAGGCTTAAACCTGGTAACTGCTGTCGCGTATCAGCCCAGAACCAACTCCACAAAGGTGTCTTGGCATATTTTTGAAGTTTCCTAAGAAACCAAGCTACTAATGCTGGTAATGATACTGCAGCAGCAATAAGCAGAGCGCCAAGCAGAGCGAAGCCTGCTATCAGTCCATCAAATAGGATAGTACAAATACCGCCCAATGTGAGTAATATGATTGCGCCTTTCATTTGCAAAGTAAAATGTGATGTCGTCACAAGCATCCACGCCCTAGGTTTCGCACTGGCTAAAATGGGTAGCTTAGTTATCTGCCAGATCTGCGATGACATTGCCAAAGCGGTACCCAGTAATGCTATTATCAAACCTGAAAGCCACCAATCTGGCCTCAACTGGAGAGTTCCAGAAATATTTGCGCCGTATAAGCCTCTTAGGGTTGCTGCAACATCTGGTAGTAAAAATCCTGCGATTAAGTAGCCTAAAACTATCCCAATAATTGCTCCAATAATGGCTAAGATTATCATTTCAATTGTGACTATGATTATCAGTGTTCTGAGCGACACTCCCATAGATCTCATTGAGCGCATCATTGCCCTTCGCTGTTCAAAAGCGAGGCCAATTGTACTATGTACAATAAATAAGCCTACAGCAAAGCTTAGTAAGCCAAATGCTGACAAGTTTAAATGAAAGCTATCGGTGAGTTTCGAGATATCTGCCATTTGTTGAACATTTTTTATAGTTAAATGAGGGGCGATTTCCTTTAATTCTTTTTGCCCTAATGGCTGTTCAGGGTGGATGATCAAGTAATTAATTTTATCTTTCTTTAGTAATCTTTGAACTAAACTTATGTCGCCCACCGCCATACCTGGTGCCACATTTTGATCTACTACGAGCATAACATTTGTCACTAAATTTTCGGCAGTACTTTCATTAGTGATTAATGTTTCGAATAAATTACTGCCGCTAATGGAGTTAGTAATATTGGCATTAGCAAACAAAAAAGATGAGGGTAATGTCAGGGGATCCATGCCTACGAGCCGAACATTATCTAAATAGCCATTAACCACTGGAGATACTAACCAGCCCGATTTTCGAAGTGAAACATAATCGACCGTTGAAATAGTTCTATCTTGCTTGGGCTGAATTAAATCATACTGACCTTCGCCTAAGGTCTGAGCAGCAGCTTTGTAGCTTACTTTCGCTTCGAGATTAATTGCCTGCACACCAGACCAAAGTGCAGTGGCGAGTGCAACCCCAGAAATATAAGCAAAAATTTGCAACGGGTTCTTATACCAATGAGATAGAAGAGCCAAAAGGCATGAAACTATCACGTCAGTCTCCCTCCTATTAACTGAATTTGCCTATCCATTCTGGCCGCAACATTTTGAGAGTGGGTAACCAGCATCAAAGCAGTGTCTGTCTCTGCCACCAATTTTAGCATTTGCTCAAGCACAGCTAGTGCACTTTGCTCATCTAAGTTTCCGGTCGGCTCATCAGCCAATAGTAGTTT
>Ga0208277_1000848_pt1 | contig 18019 bp, 19 predicted proteins | sample ETNtaG_5_FD_185782 | JGI IMG/M metagenome (GOLD analysis project Ga0208277, IMG submission 185782) | Marine microbial and viral communities from oxygen minimum zone, Eastern Pacific Ocean - ETNP201406SV205 (SPAdes) (version 2) | ecosystem: Environmental > Aquatic > Marine > Oceanic ...
TGATCACTTCATTTTTCAACCAATTAATCACTATTATACACCACAATATTCTCATTACTTTCAAGTCGCTTGCGAGACATCAGTGATTTAATTACACCAATACATTCACTTTGCTCGAAACAGGTATCTGGTGCAACGATATAGAATATTCCATATACATGGAATATTGCGCCTTGAACAGTCGGCAGATGTGTACCCAGCATTAGTTTTTCAACAATATTCTGTATCATGGCAAATCGTTCACAATTTTCGACTGTTCTTATATAGTAGCGAAGTATTGAAGACTCTTCTTCAACATGCCTTGCCAACAATCCAAACATTACATCATCATCACACATAAGAGAAGAAGACATATCAATTGAATGTATGTCATTGGCATCCAATGTGTCCTTTATAGTCGTTGATGTATAAATGGGAATACTTTTGCATCCACTGTATGAAACAACAGAGGAATCATCAGAAATATACAAATTTTCGGGGATCTTTTTAACAATTGGAACACAGCTGTTCGACTCTTCGCGCTTTAATCTCATTATTTCAAACTTCCTTTCAATATCTTCAATAACACGTAATTCATTATTAGAGTTGTTAACTCGACGCATTTGCCGTTTATTTCCTTTCGCCATGTTGAACAAAAAAACACTTTTTTGAATCCCAGTTTGGTCCAGCAAAAAAAGCTTTTTTTTATGTCGTCAAAAAACAAACAATCCACAAACAGCATTGCCGATACAATAAATCGGGCGTTCATTCTGGCGCAAAAATGTCGTGAACATTTAGAAGGCCTTTCTACAGATGTGAAAATAACTTTCACGAAGGATGAACTTAAAGCATGTGGTCACAAACGTACAAGAAATGACAGTCTCATTGATCAAACAAAGCTCCTTGAATCTGCTTTGAATGATCTTCTAAAAAATCCCAAATACTTGAGCGTCTCTGCGCTGAAAGAGGCTCGTAAAAATTTACTGGCTGCTGGTGTCTCTATGGCAAATCCTCCTAAGATTGAAAGTGATCTTGAAAGTGATCTTGAAGATGATGACGAAAATGACGACAACGATCCCGCCCCTTCGATATGCTCTTCCGTCGTCACCACAAATGAAAAAGATAATAACGGAGACGAAGACAATGAAGATGACGATGTTGATTCAGTATCTATAAATGGCAACGCTTCCAATGATGATGTAAAATCAGATGAGTCATATTCGGATGATTCGGACGAGTCGGATGAATATAAACCATCTGATGCATCAAGTGACGAGGACGGTGATGCGAGTGACGATAAGAGTGACAAGAGTGACGAGTATGAGTGGTAGTTTCTTACCCATATCGCGCAGTAAATTTTTGGAAAAAAGTGAATTGGTTTTTTCATCTGAAAGGACTGTTGCCGAACACAACGCTAAGGGTCTGCAACCGATACTGAATGAGCCATCTCGTCCTTGGTGATCATTTTGTATGTAATATGTCCACTTGTGTTGGTGTAGTGTGAACAAAGCGGAGTTTAACCTATCATTTTCGGCCAACCCAAACCCCTACACACGCACTTACATATTCACTGTTATCAACAGTTCACCCATCGCGGTTCAGGTCCATTCTTGCCAGAGCATATTTTGATGCGCTTCATCTTGTATTCACCGTCGGATTGTCGGATCCATTGTGGCCTACAACGTGTTATCTTACCATCACATTTAACATTAAAGTAAAAGGAAGCACTTAGACGAACTCCGCCATCCTTGGTGGCTTTGTATGGCGACGGCAGTACTTTACGACCGGTTTTGCCACCTCTGTAAGTCTTGTCGCCCTTCTTGGGCACAAATGTGCACTTCCCATAGCAACACTTAGGCATTGGTTATGAAAAAACTTTTTTCAGTTCGCTTTTTTCAGTTCGCTTTTTTCAGTTCGCTTTTTTCAGTTCGCTTTTTTCAGTTCGCTTTTTTCATAAACACTTTCCGCCGCCAATGTCTCTTATTCCGCAACCCCGTGGCAGACCACGCGATGGTCATACATGGGATATGAAAACAGGTGCATGGATACCTAACGCAAGCTTTAATGGTATTCCACCACCACCAAAGAAAGCAATTGAGAAGAAGAAGAAATTCAGATACCGTATAGCCGGACCACCCAAAATATATTCACACGAAGAGATGGAAATACAAAGAAGAATGTGGATCCAGCATAAACAACAACAACACCAAGCTTCGTACGAGGAAACACGAAAACAGAACGAAGAATATGCAGCTGCCCAACGTAAAAAAGTAGAAGAAGAAACTGCTGCTGCTCAACGCAAACAGGCTGAGGATGAAAAGATAGCCGCTGCGGCAAACTTACAAAGGCTCCGTATGGAGGAAGAAGAAAAACGCCGCATATATAATTTACCGACGAATCAACTTAAACGTATCAGAGATCAACACCTGAACCAAGGTGGCAACCCCCAATGCAAATTCTACTGCGTAGATGCAAATAATAACTTCTACGAAGCGGAATCAAACGCCGCCCCATTAGCGTGTTCAGAACCATCGATACCTAACATCCCACAAGCACCCGACGAGTTACGCGATACAGTTTGGCCCAATCTTCACAAACTAAATGAAGAACTCAAAGTGATACAGCATGTTCTACAGTGTTTATCCAAGAAGAGAAATACAACACGATACCTGGCACAGATCGACCTCCGCATACAACGCCGCGAAGAAGATAAGGCGCGTGTTCTTAAGAAGATTGCAGCACTTGGGGAAAAACAAAAGAGGTTGTTGAATTGGACCAATTATCAACGTTCCAAGGACTCATCTTAAGATCCTTAATGTCTAGATCTGTATCTCCATTGAAACACCAATAAACCGTATCAACATCGTATTGTTCGATCTTTTTGTCGTCTGTATCTATGTAAGCAACATCAAAGTCATTTACCTCGGAAGCATTCACGTCGACCTCAGAAACGCACTGATCGTCTTTTGCGTCATCCGCATCGACCTCAAAAACGCTCTGATCGTCTTTTGCGTCATCCGAAAGAGGTGGAGGCAATTTGTATGGACATGAATGTCCTGCCACAATCTGACCACAATGTAAGCATATTTTTCTGCCATTAGATTTTCTCGTCATCCGTTGATATCTGTTTCGCAGCATAGGTTGCGTATAACGCCTCTGATAACGATTATTAAAAGCGTTTACGATTTTTCGCCATCTTGGTCCGTGCATAGCAAGCAGTTTGATGAGAAACATATCTTCTTGTTGCGAATAGTTCACCATGAATGAAAAAAACAGGTTCGGTTTTTTCGTTTGTTTTGCTTTTCCCGCGTAAAATACAACCAACCAACCGCTTTTTTTATTTCAAATGATGAAGCCACGGACACCAGTTGACGACGAATCGTACAACACCACACCCACGAACAACGACGCAACGCGATCTATTTCCTCCCAATACTTTACTTTATGGAACATACATTCATCCGTCAACGCAAATTCATACAATAACGTAAAATTGCAACTTTACCATAAGCAGGTGTGTCATACCTTCAACATTGGCTACAATGATAGCTTTGTTCACCCTTTCCAGAATACATGTAAGATATACGGCTATGACTTCAAATATGCAATGGATTTAAACAGCCCGTATATCGACATTTATGATACGCCACGTAAATGTGGAGTGACATCTGGCAACCTTTGCCTTTTTGCGTATCACACAAACGCTGGATATAATGTGAAGACAACTCCTTTAAGCATGCTTATTCATTCGGTTAGTATGACTAATGGTAGTCAAAACAAGAAACGCGAGCTTTTGCGACCACAAATGGATCCAGCAAAACGTTACAAAAAAATGCCACTACATTTACTTGTCAAAGAGCTTAACGCAAACAAGTAATGTGAATCAATAGTGTAGAACAAACCTAAAAACAGTTATAGTATTAAGATGAATGAAAATAACAGTCGTATTCCCGATATTTTCAGACAAGTGCGATATTTTCAAAATAAACAACAAGGTTTCTTTACTTTCACATTCAACAGATCTCGTGTCTAATGCGGCGTGCAAGTTGTAAGTCTTTGGGTGCGTTCGTGATGCGTTTGGCATGAATCGTGCACAAATTGCCTTCTTCCATCACACTTACTAGATAGGCTTCTGCGGCTTCCTGTAGACATTCAAGCGCCTTTGAGTTGTATCTCAAACCATTCTTAAACTCACCGTATCGACCCAAATCTTTGACAACATCATTTACGAATCTACGGAACGGCGTCTTCTTTATCAAAAGATCTGTTGATTTTTGTAGTTTACGTATTTCACGTAGTGCCACTGTGCCGGGCTTCCATCTCTTTTTCTTGTATGTACCACTAGATGGCATTTTCTTGCCACCGGGGGCCAAGGCCGCAGCTGCGCTGGGCATCTTTCCACGAACAGATTTGCCGCCACCTACGGCTTTACCATTGCTAGTCTGCACAGTACGAACCATCGAAAAAAAGCGCTTTTTTTGTTTGTTGAAAAAAATTGTTTTTTTACACACAAAACAAAAAAGCTCTTTTTTTATGGCGGCTACTTCCTCTACTGCTCACGATATTGTTGCTGATATCACCAACCGCATCAAAGATGTCATATCGACACTCGCGGACAATGAGGACAAACAGCAGACTGCTGTAGATCTCACACCCGAAGATCAGCTATACAAAGAAATTCTAGCAGACTGTGATGACGTTGATGATCCACATGAAAAGGTCAGAGAAGTACTCAAGTACCAACTTTCTGCTTTACAAGAAGAAGAGTTGCAACTAATTGATGAACTGGAAGAACTTAAAGGTAAGCTGAAACACCACGGGTACGAGTTAGACGAAGATTGTATTGAAGACGTAACGGAAGTGGAATTACATAAAAACAGTCAATGGAAACGATCTGCGGATGCAGAGTTGGATGTTCAAGATCGTGCATCCGGTTTCTCGCTGGACAATAAGCGTACACGTGGTGCTTCGGGATTTACCGGTCTTGACCCAATGTTAGACCGAACAGAGGAAGATCTGAAACGCATTTACTCTACACCGCGATATGAACGAGAAACACATATTTTGAACAAAGTGGATTCCGAAGATTTAAGTGGTTTTATTGCACAGGAAAATATTGATGAAGTTCACATATATGACGACGAAAATGACGACAAAGCATCAATGACTGGTGAAGATGAACCAATCCAACCAGTTTTTTCTAGTGGGGCTGTATACAATTCAATTGGACGAATTGATCCAACTCTTGCCCGTCATTTAATGCAACACCAGGTAGAATGCATAGATTTCGTTGCAAACTGTTTTGAAAATGGTCATGGTGCTATTATTGCAATGGCAATGGGTATGGGAAAAACTTTAACTGCGTTGACTTTAATTGACACTCTGCAGGAACAAAAACCAGACATGTACACTCTTGTTGTGGCACCGGCAACAGTTGCACCAAATTGGGAACGAGAATTCGAACATTGGATGCCCGCACACATTACGCTGCACCCATTAATTTTGTCTATGAATCGCAACGCTGCGCGGTCTATACATAATGCGAATACTCACGGCGGACTAATTATTACAACCATTGATACCTTCCGCCTCTACTTTCAGGAGTTTGGCAACCCTATAATGGTCATTATTGATGAAGGTCATCGCATTAAGAATGTCAAAACACAATTGTGGGCAGCAGTAAATCAAATTACTACAAGCTACAAGTTGGTAATGACGGGAACACCGCTTCAGAATAATCTGAATGAATGTTATACACTGGCGGAATGGGTATGCCCAGGCATTCTTGACTCACAAAAACACTTCAATAAGTGTTTCATGGAAGCCATTCAAAGCAACGATAAAGAATTATCGCGCCGTCGTATTCATAAGCTTCATGATGTTCTCAAGAAGATTGTATTTCGGCGGAATGGGTTACAAACAATGCTTCCTCCTAAAACTGAATTCAGAGTGGTTGTGGATTGCAGTCATATTACAAGTGATGCCACCTCTCTATTTGGGAAATATCAAGATATGCTGACTCTTTGTCTACCTCTAAAATGTTCAGTCATTGGCAGTTTCATTTCTACTATTATTGCAGATCTTATGGCACAAGTTGTTGTGTTTTCTGGAAGAACGATTGTTCTTCAAACCCTCGCTCGTTTATTTCAAGGTCCAATTATGTTGGGTGAAACGACATCTGAAGCCCGACAAGAGATGATAACAAACTTTCAAAATGGCACTGATAAGATCATATATGTTGCAACGAAAACTGGAGCTCAAGGCATCAACCTTACAGCAGGAACACATGTGATCATAGCTGATGCTTCTTTTAATCCAACATGGGAAATGCAAGCTGTTTGTCGTTGTTGGAGAATGCGTCAAACCAAACCGGTTTATGTGTATCGCATAATCGCAGGTGGAACCATTGAAGACAGTGTATACAAACAACAACTATCAAAACAGGAAATGTTCTCGCGCATTGTTGACGATAAAGAGATCGATTCAATATTCACCGAGAATGACGCAGTCGTGGATCTTCCCCCGATTAATATCAACGATTTACTTTCTTCGTGTGAAGCGAAAACAGTATTCCAGCGATACTTTGAAAATAAACATTCAATCAGTGAAATTACACTTCACGAATTCGAAGAGACGGAAACTGGTCTTACACAAGTGGAAAAAGAAATGGCAAAAAACGACTATAATATAATCTGCAGTAAACACAGCCGTCACATTGCGGATGAACATGGTACAATGGTGGAAGTTAAACCCGGTAGTCTATATGCTGGAAATCTTCTAGTGCCTCCATTTCCGCCAAGTGTGGCAGTACCAGCAAATTCCAGTGGTTGTGTGGTCTTTGGTGTTTGTACACCCAGCTATACTACAATAGAAGTCGAATATCGAATGCGTGATTCTGATGACTATGTGGCATTTCCTGCGATCAACTCGCTGACTTCTGTTACACCGGTATTATTTCCACATATTGGTGAATATTGCTTTCGCATCAGAGGGTGCATTGATACTGATACTGATATATATGGATGGAGCGCTTGGTCTGATGAGTCTGCATTTGTAATGTTGTTGTAAGAATATATTGAGTGAAAAAAACAGCGAGTTAACTATAATGTGCACTCAAGAAAGAACCCAATCGCTGAAGAATTATCCACACATTTTACCCAAACACATACCGCATACAACACATACAACATACACTCATTCACTCATACCGCAACATTACATGTATTTTCTGATGTACCGGGATGCCGACATGTTGACAAGGCGGCTCAGGAGAACAGCCTCTTCCTCATTGTCGTCGAAGTAGTTGTAATCGTCGTCCATGTTGTCATCATCCTCGTCGTATTCGGTGTATGTCTTGACCGTCTCACGCGGAGCGGGCAATTCGATGAGAACCGGTTGCATGAAATTCTGCAGCTCTATCGTGCTCATAGGAGAACCTGGCCAAATCGCCGGACGCCAGACCGCAGTTGGTGACAAAGCCGGCCATTCCTCTGGGATCTCGTTTTGCATGTCAACATCGTCGACCATCTCGTTGTTGTTCTTCTTGCGCTGCTGTTTCTTGGTTGTGACCTCACACCACTCATTGGCAGCGGGAATCTTGCCCGACTCGCCCGCCTTGCGCCGTGCAGCGAGGAGAGCGTCGACAAAATCGGACTTCTTGAAGCAACCGGTGAGCTGATGGCCGAGACTCTTCAGCTCCGTCTTGATATCGGACACCTTCATGCGAGAGATGTCCAAGCGGTCGTCGTCGGGCTTCTTCTCCTTCGAGGGTTCCTGCTTAGGCTCCGATTCCGGTATGATGGGTTTCTCGACGAAGTCCTTCTTCGGCTGAGGCACATCCTTGTTGATATGGTTCATCTTGGCGCTGACGAAGGCTTTCGAGCCGCGCTCCTGAAAGTGCTTGCCGTCGAATGCTTTGAGGAAGTTCCATGCAGCACCCTCCTTGTCCATGTTGACAAAGCCCGCCAGACGTCCCGGGGCCTTAGGATTTTCCGGCAGGAAGCGGACCTTGGCGTTGCAGCCAAACTTCTCCGCCATCGTCTTCACATCGGTCTCGGACATCGAATCCTTGGGGAGCGACTTGAAGTAGACCTCGGCATCCACGGTGGGCTCGTCGCGAACAGGAAGGCAGACTGACGTGTTCGTGTTGACAATGATGTGACTGAAGAAGCACTTCTCGCCGAACGGACACGAACCCTTGCCGTTGTTGAAGTTACGGCAGGGGATGAGAGCCATCGGCGTGTCCTCGGCGATGGTGTCCTTGGCCTTGGTATCCGCAATGTCCTCCTGGACCTTGTCAACAACGTTATCCGGCTTGGACATCTGTTTGGATACGAACATTTCGTCCATGACGCGCGCGTTAATGACAGCTTTCTTCCAGCGGCTCTTGTACACGATGCCCGTATTCTTCTGTAGCGACGCACCGATGAACAAGAGGACGCGCTTGTCGGAGGACCGCTGCTGCACCCCCATGACGCGATTGTAATTATTATCCGCTTTTTTCGATCGCTTTTTTCGATCACTTTTTTCGATCACTTTTTTCGATCACTTTTTTCGACACACTTTTTTCAATCATCTTTTAAATCAGTGGACGGTCGAGCATGGATCACCTTGATCTACTTTGCACGGTTGCATCGGAGGCTATCCCGCTTCCAATAAACACTACACCGCCAACCAGCCCGTTGAGGTCAGTCAAAACAACAATCCACAGCGAAACGCCCGAACGCAAAATGATCCAAATCAAGTACAACGTCAAAACAGTTACCCATACATTTGATGTGTTTTCTATGAAGACGCACAGGCTTCATCCAATGAAAATAGTACCCGAGGCAAACACACACCGAAGCGGTCCAAACAGCGTTGCAATCCTAACATCGGTTGATGGACACATGGTTCTCCGCAAACGATTTACTTGTAAACGTGGTCCAATACAAAGAAAGTATTGCTCCAACTGTAGCAACAACATTCACCAAGGTTGTCTTGCATCGTACTGCATCTATTACACAAAAGAGTATCCGATGGAAGACGACACCAACGACAACAAAGGAAGAATGCTCGATGAGAAAATTTCTGCTGCTTTTTCGCAATTTTGTCCGACATCCAATTTTGTGGTTAACATGACGAAGTAAAGATAAAGAGTGTTTATGTGTAGTAGAATCAACGACAGTGTAGCTTCTCATTTACTGTACGCGTTCCGTGTATAGAAATGAACGGGTGTATATGTGTCTGTGTGTAGTAAAATGAACAGGTGTATATGTGTGAAAAAGAAAGATATACATCTGTTTTTTACATTCAACCACTCAGTTCATAACAATCACTCACTGCATTGCATACATTTGTACGGTGCAGAAAGATCTGCAATACAATGCATATGTGCGTAAGATACTCGACATACGGTGCATTCCACGGGCGGTAGAATGTCATTTTCCAGTACGCCTGTACATATTCCACATGTTTGTTGTTGCTTGGTAAAAATGTCGTAGTCATCATCTAGTATGGAATAAATATCGATATCGTCGTTACCGGCGTATCCGGTTAGCTTCTCTATGCTTTTCACCAAGGCATCTGTTTCCTTGAATGAGCATATGTGGTTTAGTTTAGGTTTTCCACACTTGCCACATGCATACTTCCCAGTCGATGACGGTGACTTCCTCGGTTTGACAGTACATAGATGGCCTTTCTTTGGTAAGCCACATAACTTGCAATTATAAACCATGCCACGGACACCTTTCTCTCGTACATCCGGATCTTCTTCTGTTTCTAGAGCATCAGGACGTGTTTGATACCACGTTTTGTTACAATCCACACAATTGTATTCGTATCGTTTTGCGCCCGACGCACCCGTTATTCTAGTGTTCTCACAACCAGCAAACGGGCATAAAGGAAGTTCTCTGGTTGTCTCGTTGCGAGCACGCTTTGGTGGTGGCGTTGTCGATGTCAAAAGCCTCGACATGAAAAAAACGCTTTTTTGAAAGGAATCTAAAAAAGCTTTTTTCGCAGATTCGATTCCTTTAGGACACCCGAGACGATTCGTTAACTTTTAGGTTATAACTCTATATGTTATAGTATTCCACAACAGTCAAGATACCTACATTAACGCGGGATGTCGGAAGGACTCGATGTATCAGCCATAACCATATATGGTTTCATTGTGACGTTTAAGTCCGTATACAACATCAATAGGATAAAGTGTACAGCGTCGAGCGTGAGCAGTATAGCATAATGCAGCATTGAGTTTGCTTTCAAGCCACGCTTTAAGTACACCTCTCGTTTCCTCGTAGAAGTCTCCGTTAATGCGTTTAATACCAGCACGTCTTGCAAGCCTGCGAATTGCAGGACGCGTTATCCCCAACTTCGGTTCCTTTCCTGCAAACCTATGTCGTTTGGCAGAGAGTTTTCCAATACCCCCCTTTCCTCCTTTTCCACGCGATACGGCGGGAGGTACTGCCGCCGTTGATGTTGCCCCTTGAGATTGCTGCGATGTCATGAAAAAAAACGCTTTTTTGATTTTGTGATTCTCTCAAACAAAAAAGTAGTTTTTTACATGTGGTTCTGCCAGTTGTGCGATACGCCGTGTCCATGTGGTACACTGCGTGCTAATGAAGAATGCGAATGCAGACAACTGGACGAGTTATCGCTGGGCCTACTCCGTGCATTGTGTGGCGAGCACGGTGCAAAATCTACAACTAATCTTTCCCGAAATCTTTGCTTTAAATTTATACACGATCATGACGACCCGCGTATATTACTCAAATCAGGGAAGAGACTGATAGCTGCGCATAAGACGGCTATGCGTTCAGTGAAGAAAACAATTCAGAAGAAGAAATTGAATAAACCGCCGTGTACGGCCGACGATGGATGAGACTAATCTTTCTCATACATTCAGTAAGTTATCGCGAACTGAAAATGATGCGCCGCATGTAAAGCGAAAGCAGTGTGAGCGCGGAGGGGTTTGTGTGTAGCTTATTACATTTTAGAGAACACTTCTATACCACGTAACATGATGGCATTGCGATCCGGTCCCGTCACCCGAATTCCACGTTTTATAAAATCTTGTTTAAGGTTGTCCCAATCGCACATATGTACCATCCACTTCATTAAAAGTGCATCATTGCAGGTGTATCGTCTATCATCATCGTCGTCTTCTAACGAATTCTGGTAGAGAGCATCACCATTTCCATCGTGTTTAACAAATGTCAAGTTTAATGAGGCCTTCTCTGCATCCGTAAGCAATTTTGGAAAGGACACCAAGTTTTTCTCGGCCGTCTTCTGACGCTTAACGATATCACTAACAAGGCTCCCAACATGTCCAGCTTCGCGGTCCTTCAACAGTTTCTTCATTGCCGAACTCATTGTAAAAAAACGCTTTTTTAAGAATAACGGAAAACACAAAAAAACTCTTTTTTATGTCATCGACAGCAAGCACATCTCCCACCGACACATATACACTCGATATACAACATACAGCGGAGAATGTTGCATTACGATCGATTGTATTACACACTGCTAACAAATATTTGGATATTGATCCAGATATGAAACAAATTTCAAGCGTGACTTTGTCCGATTTGTTCACGTTGATTGATACAATTGTAAAGAAAGAAGCAGCAGCAGAAAAACGAAAGATTGAGTTGTCTCCGAAGACAGAAAGAAAAGAACCAAGTCATCCTTCATTGTCGTTTCAAGCCAGTGTTGCCAAGGAATGTCAAAAAGCTGGTATCTGTGACCCGGCACGTATTAGTGCCATAGCTGAAATAAAGTGGCATCAGCATGGGCTCGATGTACAGTAGTATAATAGATGTGTATGTTGACGGAAGAAATCAGGTAGATTTCTGTTTTTTGTACTCAACACCGACTTACACATGGGAATCGCTACTATGGACTGTAAACGGCATAAACCACTGCATTACGCGTAAACATCAAAATGAGCTTCGATAGTGTTGCTCCATGCTGCATGTACAACTGTAGTATTGCCTCCAACATCAAGCACAGCTTTTAGAATTTCGTCCGCGGTTTTCTTGAACATTCGTCCATTTGGATAGACACAAAAAAATGTGGCTGACGAATCGTTCATGAGCCCATTCGAGCGCGGATCCCAAAGAATGATCAGGAGGTTGTACAGCGGCGCCAGAACCTGCCACTGCTCTGTACCTCCATATGCACCAAAGAAATCATCCTTGGAACGTTCGCCGGCATAGTCAGGTTCTTTTGTAATCTCTGGAAACTCGTGTGATATCGCATTGCACATTTCGTTTGCGATGACGCTTTCCTCTGGAGAGGGGTCACAGACTCTGCACCCTCTTTTTGGTTTAGCAACGTACTTGCCCATTGCAACCATAACCACATAAATCCAGCACCTTCCATCATCACGAACCGCCATTTTCTTCTTATCGAAGATTCTGAGCACTGCATTTGCAGTCACAAGCCCCGACGATGTATTAGGCGCCATCGCTGTGCGATGCGTGCGTTTCTTGATAGTGATCATAAAAAAGCGGTTGAAAAAAGTGATCCAAAAAAGTTATCCAAAAAAGCGATCCAAAAAAGTGATCGAAAAAAGCGATCGAAAAAAGTGAACAAGGAGCTTTTTTCATGATACACGACGACCTCTTCCTCCCGATGTTGATAGGAGGGCTCGAGCTCCCGCTCCCCAACCCCAACAGCACTTGCTCCCCAGTGCCAACCGAGCCCGAGAGCGACGAGGAAAAGAAAATGCGCAAGATCCCGCCTCCAAAACAGACCAACCCCCCATGCATTGGGAACGTTTATGGTGGATGTGGAGCTACCGCTGCTTTCGTGAAGATGGTCAACGCGCATAGCCTTGGACGACGCGTGTTCGAATGCCGCCAGTGCAATATCGCGTGGCAGCAGATTCCGCCCGATGACATGACCCCGGGACAAGATCCCAAAATCATGGTAGTCACAAAACGTAAGCTCAAGAAGCCTTCTGGTGGCTATGGGTGCCGTCGTTGCGGCGCGATTACCAAGAGGGGCCACCATTGCACTAACCCATCGGAAAAGAAGAAGAAGAAAACCACCGAGGCGGAGAAAAAAACAACCGAGGACCAGCAAATCAGTATCGATGACATCCCTGGCATCTACACTCTTGACGACGTGGTCGGCACCAAGGAATACATGTGCGTCTCCTGTAACAAGGAAGGCACCTTTGAGAGCGGAAGGAACAATACGCTCTTAACATGTGCTAGCTGCAACAACCTCTCGATCCACTTCAACTGCATGGATTCGTTCTGCGACGAGTGGATGTGCCCCATGTGCGAGTGCGCATAGTTGCAAACGCTGGTGTGCATAACACAAGCGCACAAAGATAAACCGATGAGCCGATAAGCCAATAAACCGATGAGCAGATAAGCCGATAAGCAGCGAACTGTAAAAGAAAACAGTAAGAGAAAACAAAATATTATGTCAGACTCACATATATATCCATCTGTCCGCCTGTCAGCAATTTAAAGAGGAAAGGGCGGTTGCACATGGTTGAAAATGTGGGTTTCATACCTGTTATTTTCACACAATTACACTACTTTTTGCTACTGTCTGCGGCAGTATCGATGTCATGTTTTCTCTTCCAATCTCGCTTGAATGCACTCTTTCCTTGCGCAGAAATCTCCGGAAACAATGACGAGTTATTCGCAAAATCATCATACATGTCACGGCCGGTAACAGTTTTTCCGATTTGGATTATTTCTTTGTATGTGTTGACATTTTTCCATGTCTGTGTCTCTTTTATAAATTGCTCATAATGTGTCTTTCCGCTGTTGCATTTTCGCAATATTTGAGGTATACACAAACTTACCACCCAATGATCAACCGCACTACGGTGATCTTTCAGTACGCCTAAATTTCCAAATTGGATGGGATCTAACGCCGGTTTGACGCCGCTTTTAGATTTATTACCAGCGTCAATGTCATCATTAGAAGAAAGTAATGTCTCCCTTGATGAATCCACGAACAATATAATGTTATTGTCGTCTTCTGTTATAAACATGCCGATGGTTTGATCATCCAATGAATCAAGATCTTCTTCATCGCACAATTCTCTTGTATCCAACATTTTGATATCATATACTCTGGCCATTTCCAATCCAAGTTGATCCATGGCAATAAATGTAACCACTGGTTGATCACTGACTTCATAATGTACGTCATCTTGGTCACACTCACGTAGTACAGCCAATTGGTATGACGTTGGACCTTGAGTTATACCAAGAATTATATCCGATGTCAATTTATCTGAATTATCCAAGATGTACAAACCATAAATTTTGGTAAGGTAATTCTTATCAGTGTCATCATTTGGATTTGCGAAAACAGTCTGTGCATATTTGCCACTGGGTACGAAAGCAACCAAAGCCGCCATAAAAAAAAGTGTTTTTTTGTTCGAAAAGGTTTTTTTTGTTTGAATCCAAAAAAGCGTTTTTTTAGTCATGGTTATTGCGTACGACATCATCGGCAATGGTCTCCTCTCTATCCCAGGAGACGACCCGGATGACTTTATTAGATTCAAACAAGTCGATGAAATATGTAAATATATATTCAATGCATCAAAACTCAACTTTGCGTGGTATGTTCCCACATTTGGCCCAGCAATTTTATGGACGTCACATAAGATAAACAGACAAGGAAAGAACAAAATCGATATGTTCTTTTATGCGAAGATTGATCTGGCAGTTCTACACGAATCGGAAGATTACCAAGAAGATGTGATTGATATGCTAACAGCTGTTGTTGGCAGAGCTGAACAATGGGAGTCGGCAACAGCTTTTGCTAAACCCGGTGAATTTCCCGGTGAATTTGATGCTTCACAATACACAGTCTCCGTTGATGACACTACTAAAGACGCGACAGAAACCAATTCTGCCGCCCTTGCGGAGGCTGCTGTTTCGGCTGATACTTCAGGTTCGGCTTCAACTGATGCTTTGACCGATGCTTCGGCTGATACTTCTGCTGTGGTTCCGGCAGAACATAACAAACGACATAAGACAGGTGGTAAGAACCGAGTAGTAACTAAGGATGAACCCGAGTTGCGAAAGCGAAAGAAAACCGAAGCCGAGATGGAAACAAACCTCAAACAAAAGATTGAAAACGAGTGGAAAGAGAAGTTGAGTGCTGTCGAAGAGGAAGCTAAACAGAAGTTACAAGAAGTCGAAGAACAAGCTCAACAGAAGTTGCAAGAAACGGAAAAGGAAGCTCAAAAGAAGATACAAGAAGCAGAGTTGAAACACTCACGTTACAAAAAAACGATTAGTACAGAACGAAAACAATGGGCCCAGGAACAACGCGTTACAAAATGTGCACTTGAAAACGAGGAAAGACTGAAGAAAGAAGCATTGGATGCTGCAAATGTTGTTGAAAAGAAATATACGGAAGTGCTGAATGCATCCGCTTCTGGTGCTTCAATCACAAAGAAAAATCCCAAAGAATTCTATGAAATGTTGATACACCGATTTCTGAATATGTACAACATGCGCATGACGGCGACCACTGCTGTTCCACAGAAAACACTTGAATCAAATGCGCGATATCAATTTGAAGATAATGGTTCTGTATGGACAGATATATGCGCCACTGATATTTGTGATCTTCTAGACACTCTTACTTGTGATCAATCTTCTCCTGTTACTTATTCATCTGGTTCAAACAAATATTCAAGCGTGATGGTAAACATTGCAGACCCGCACTGTGACAACGGATCGTTTATTGAGCAAACTAACATTGGGACTGGGATCGTGCGTAGAATTCGCAAACCTGGATATTTGACACAGAGTGCAATCGACGACGCTACTCGTATTGACACACTCTTTGGCAATGCAAAAATGACAGTAAATATTGCTGAAGTCAATATGTGGATGTCAGAATACAATCTCACCGAAGGCGTTATGGTTTCATCAGAACCGTCTGTTTTGCTTGCACAACTTGCAGAGGCATTTTCTTCATTTGGATCTGGATTCAAGTACACCGGTGCAAAAAAGTGTGCTACGGAATTATTCATCAAGCCTCTTCAATTGTACCAATGGTTGAAATATGCATCATGCCGCGGATATACTCACATGCGAATTGTTTTGCATGGCGGAAACAAGGAAGAATACAAAGCAGTAAAAGCAGATCCTTTTGGATTTAATCTACGTCATGCCGGTAAAAATGGATCTGCGAAAGGTCCAGGTATATACTTCGGCACATCTGATCATATATCATGCAGTTATAATACAGACGGAAAAGATGGTACTGGAATACTTGGAATCATTTTGTGTGAGGAACGATGGGATTTACATGTTGGATCAATGACACCCTACAATTTACCACCTAGACCAAATTCCAACAATCCAGCAGCATATGAGCATACACAAGGCCAGTTCAATGCAATCTGTGTGGGAGAAATGGGGTTAATCCTTCCATTAGGTAAAGTTGTAGCGGTATGAATATGTATGTTAACTGTTAACTGAAAATCATAGATTGAAATCTTTTATCTTCAATCAAGTATCGCTAAAACAAGCAAAGAACTATAGAGAGCGTAGAAGTCTTTGTGTGGGCGTGTAAACAAGGTTTTAATCTGTACTCTACTCTATATTCTAGCGCTGTCCTCCACTGTTGTCCGATCTTCCAAGAAATCTAAAAGGGACGGGGGGAGGCGCATGACAGGGACGATGTTGACGGACTCGTCGTTTGGTGGTTTATCGTGTGAAGCTTGGTCGTTTGGTGCTTGGTTGTCTTCCCAATTTTGCGCAGGATGATAAAAGCAAAACAATGCTTCATTGTCACGTATTACACCTGTATGTGCACATGCATTTTTAGACATGGGAACATGAATGCGCTAAAATGCAGTGCTGCTTACGCTTTGGTGGGTTTGGGGTCGGAGACTTTCGTTGCCTTCGCCCCTTCTGCTCCTTGTGGTCCTTCTGTTCCTTCTTCACATTGCTTGTGGTGTTATCCGACATAAAAAAGAGATTGTATAAAAGTGGTCCGAAAAAAGTGATCGAAAAAAGTGATCGAAAAAAGCATCAAAAAAAGCGATCGAAAAAAGCAATCCAAAGGCCGCACTTTTTCCAACCACATGAGCTTCAGCGACTACCTCAACCGCTTCAACATCGACGCAGAGACAAAGGCTCTTGCTGATCGTCGCGAGACGGCCAAACAGCTTACCGCCCAGCTCGGTATTCCCCCGCCGGCAGAGGGCTACTCGAACATGAACGTTCAGCCACAAGACATCGAGACACTCTATGCTATGTTAAATGATAAGAATAAGAAGGAGGCTGCCGCCGCCAATGCCGCCAATGCTGCCGCCAGCACCGCGTCTACCGTCGACAATGAAGATTCCGTGTCCGACAACGAGTTCAAGACCTTTATCGATCACACAACCAAGCAACTGATGGAAGAGGGGTGGTCGATGTCGATGATTCCCAAATTGCTCAGGACGATGTGGGATACGCACCAGGCGACCGCAGTCGACAAGAAGAAGACACCGTCTGTGAAGGAGTCGCCCAAAACCGGCAAGCGCAAGCGTGACGATGACCCGCCATCTTACGCTGAATGTAAGCCTCCGGAAAAGTGGCCGGGGGATCTGCTGAAGTCCATCATGGAGGCCGCAGGGCTTAAGAAGGGCAAGAATCGCGAAGAAATGGCAGAATCGCTCAAAGATTTGATCTTCCACTTTAACAAGCAGCAGTGACCGCAGCCCGCGGTCCGAGCACGCGCGTCCTCGAACTCCTTGCTGACCACACGGGCAGAGCTTGGCCGCCACGTGAGCCGCTCGCGTGCATGTCACGGGGGATGGGAGGTAGGCTGGCGCTACAGTCCGCAGGCCCAGGCGAACCTAATCCCCGTGCGCTCGATGTTGTACGTTAGGAAGAGGAGGGGAGAGGAGAGAGGAGGGAAGAGGAAAGAAAAGGGAAGAGGAGAGAGGAAGGAAGAGGAATGAAGAGTTGGTTGTTGTCACATGGTTTTGTATGTGATAATGTAAATCACGGAGTCCAGTTTAACTCATCGATGTTCATCGTAAGGAAATTTGTCGATTGATGTTTGGAAAAAACAG
>Ga0208277_1000849_pt1 | contig 17994 bp, 24 predicted proteins | sample ETNtaG_5_FD_185782 | JGI IMG/M metagenome (GOLD analysis project Ga0208277, IMG submission 185782) | Marine microbial and viral communities from oxygen minimum zone, Eastern Pacific Ocean - ETNP201406SV205 (SPAdes) (version 2) | ecosystem: Environmental > Aquatic > Marine > Oceanic ...
ATTGTCGCAGTCCTCACAATCGGAGCGGCGGCCCTCCTTAATGGACCTGATGAAATGAACGCTGTTGAGAGCTGCTCTCATTCTCCTATCCAATGCCAAAAATTTTGATCCATGGATTTTTTTTCTAAACGCCAAACAAGGGACCGAGTGCGGTTAATTCTTAGAGAATTTGCCAAGCCTCAATCTTTAAAAGGAATCACCGTCTCGGTGCGTCTTCCTATTACTGGGAGCTTTTGCATACTTCCAGATGACGCCGCTGAATTTATTTCTTTAGCTGGAAATGAGGATAGATTCTTTTCCCCTTCACAGATAGAGAACGCACCTCATGGCGGGCTTGTCTTGGTCGGTCTGGATGAAAGGAAAGACATGAATCAATTATCGGCTGAGACGCCAAGAGAGGCTCCCAACAGAACCGCAATTGGTTGGCTAGGGATGCCAATTCCTAGAGGTCGGCCATGGTCGCCTGATGATCGGCTTGAACGCTTCCGCCCTCATCTTTGGAAAAATGACAACTGGATTCTTTGTTCTTAATCATGCAAAATTTTTTAATTACTCCATTTGAAAAAGTTCTAAATGAAGAACAAATTTCAAGCCTCAAGAAATTAGCTACAACGCCGCCTGATTCATCCAATGAATCTTTCGACGAATGGAACGTGACCACGTTGCACCCACGCATCGCCGAGCAACTAGCAGCTTTACAACAGCAATTATTTGTCCGCTATGTCGAAAATAATCAGCTCTATAAAGAGCAATTCCCCGAGGCTCACGGAATAGAAGAATTAAAAATGCGGAAATATACAGGGGAAAATTTCACGCTTCCAGATGTGGATGTGAAAGACCTTGGAACTTCTCGAAGAATCTTGTCTTTTGTTTTTTATATCAATAAACCTGAGACAAGAGGGGAAACTGTCTTTGTAAAATTCCAGCAAAAAATTGAACCTCAGGAAGGCGGGGTCGTCGTCTATCCATCTATGTGGCCATGGATGAGAGCGGAGGAATCAGGAGGCGGTGAAAAATTAGTTGTCCTTGGCTATATCCATTACGTTGACTAACGCTTTATAGGGGCATCTGAAAGGCCGTCGAATGGATAGCCCGCTTGCTGTTGTCCCTCAAGCTCAGCAATATATTTTATGCACTGCTTCAAATACCATTCTTTATGGACAAGATGAGCCAAACACTCGTCAAACTGCTCTGTCAGTTCGGCGGGTGTAAAAGGTCCTCTGATTGTCCTTTGCATTAGCTCCAGACGGAATTGGCTCTCGGGCGGAATGTCCAAATTAAGCCATAGATTCTCCATGAGAAATTGTTGGCTACTTTTATAGACTATCTAATTTCTAAACAATAAGCACCTGTCAGGGCCATCTCTGCCAACCTGTATGCCCTATCACTTGATGACTCCATTAAAATAAAAGCAGCAAGATCCTCAAATTTATGATTCCTGAACGCCTCAACAATTTCAATGTTGAGGAACAAGTCGAACCCTTGATGAATCGCCAAGTCAATCAATACTGTCTGACGAACAGGGTCCAACTTTCCTACCCAGCTTGCGTTGCTCTCGATCTCGTTCATGACAGAGTTGACCTCTGTGGGGCTGACTTGCTCGCCGAAATGAATCTCAATAAGAGCATTGAGCTTTAAGCGGTCTATTTTCCATACCATCTCGGTTTGGAGTAGATTTTTATTAATCATTACCAAATTTTAAAATGGAACCCACCAACGAAACACCAAAAGAAACAGAAGAAAAAAAGAAGAATTTATTTCAAAAGATGAAAGACAAAGTTCATGTTGATGAAGATGAATTTGATATGCTAAGTAACTTCATATCAATTTTTGTCCGTCTGCTCATAGTGGTCTGGAGCGGAAGTCTGGTTACATTAAACTACCTCCCAAAAATTCCGGGGATCTCGTCAGGAGAAAAGCAGGACATCACTTTCCCAGCAAGTCTTTTGGCGTCCGCATTAAGTTCATTTGGCCTTGAGAAAAGTGCAAAAAAAAGAGACGATGGAACCTACAAAGTAGAGCAACAAAATAAAGAAAAAGTTGAAGGAAATGGAGGTAATGGAGGCAATGGAGGAACCGCAGATGGTCACGTTGTAAAGTTCAAGGTTCCAATTCAATTTGTAACGCCTGAGGGTGTAATTCTTTTGGACACCGATAAAACAGAAGAGCCACCAAAAAAATTAAATGATGACGGATCAAGCTCTCAGTCTTGACGCAACTCAAGAAACAAGAATAGTCGTTTTAGATATGCGAGTTTCTAGGCTTAAAGAACGAAACGACGATCTGGAGGACCGAGTAAGACAACTAGAAAAAAGAGTCTTTCAAGCCGGGGCAATTTCGGCGGCCATCTTGGCTATCCTCGGTTTATTAGCTCAGATAAGCAAAGCGTACCTCTGAGCACATAGCACAAAATACTCAGATTGTTAAAGTAGAAGGGCAAGCAACACCCACTTAATGAAATTTAAAATATTTGCGGTTGCTGGTTTGCTGTTGGCTGGGTCATGCCTACCAGCGGCGGCGGGCTACAAGCATGAACTAAAAACAGTTGTCTCGGGGACTTTAGATTCTGCCTACACGCATAGCAAAAGGGTTGGCTCTACATATAGTTTTAGCTCGGATGGATTGACCATCTCAGCCCTTGGTGGATTGACTGGACCAGCCAGCTCTGATGGGACTTTGACAGGCCAAGCGGCCACCTATGGCACAAACACGTTTACTCACAGCGGGACTGGCTCAGCTTCCTTAACAGAATCATTTATCCAAGGGGATTCTACTCCCACTCAGACAGGCGTAGCCGTATCAAGTACCACTGGAGCAACGGCAACCTTGTTAACTCTTGGAGACACTGTGACCGTGGCGGGTGGCCATAAGAATTCGATGGCCGTTGCTCTTACTCAGGCGGGTGCAATTTCACTCACTCCCGGTGGCTCAGGGACAACGGTTTCGGGGAGCATCAGTTCGATCATAGAAATCGGTCAATAATTTGAATGAATCGCCTAATCATCGCCACAGGCATTTTTTTAATATTCCCTTTAAGTAGTACAGCCGTACCAGTTGTGCCAAATTTCGGAGCTGGTTCGGTTTCGTCTCGAACTGAGACTGAATCGACTCAAAAAGAGATTATACAGAGCTGGCACTATAATACAGGCTATACTTTTTCACAATCTGGCAGCAATTTAAAAGTTTTAAATGGGTCATCTTTAACACCAACAACGGCGAACACTCAGACCCAGACCGTCAACGGTATCTCTAGCACTTGGACCAATATAGACTTAAATAGTAAGCCAATAATGGGGCAGCATGTTATAGGAGCCCCGACGCAATATACAGAAAGTTTGATCGGACCCGGCCTTGCTGAATATGTTCACATAGAAAGAGAAACTACAACAAAAAGTTTGACTGAATCCACTTCAATATTTAGTCAATGAAAAAAATATTATCGACATTATTTATATCTTTAGCCGTTCAATCACCCGCATTAAGTAACGGCGTTTCAATGACTAATAGCCCCTCAGCCTCATCATCTGGCAGTGTGACGAACATGGCCGTGCAAAACGTCCCGAGTAGACAGTTTACAAATCTTTACAGTACACAACAATTGCAATGTCAGTCTGACACTTTGGTTGTCCAGCCATTTGTTACCTCTAACCTCAGTTATCAGACACCTCATAAAGATGTGAAATTAGAGCCTATTTATGATGAAAGAGATTTAACAGGTTTAATAACTACAGACGATAATGGGAACCAAGTTGATGGTCCAGACGGAGCCCCAGACAATCCCGGTGCGATCCTTGGTTATAAAACAGTAGAGCTAAATCAAAAATCGAATGTGGCAATCTCGCCGGGAATCAGCCTGAGCTGGAATATTAATCTGGACCGCCGAGCTGTTAGAAAGTGCCGGGAAGGGGCAGCGAAAATTGTTGAACTAATTGAATTAGATTTGAATGATAAGCGGCTTGCCTTAGAAATGGGAAGACTTCAGAAATGTGGGGAATTATTCAAAGCCAATATAAGATTTAAGCCCGGAAGTAAATATGAATTACTTTGCCAAGATGTCGAAGTCGTGAACCATTTACCAACTAATACTTTGCCAAATCATGTTCACACTATTTCTTCAGAAGTGAACGCCAAAGAAGATTAACTTTATTTTTTTCCCTTTGAGCTCTTATCTTTTCACCTCTAGAAAGTGGCTTTTCTTTTTTACCTAATTTCTTCTTAACTGCTTTAATAATTTTTTTCTGTAGGGGTTTGGTTCTTTTTTTTATAAGCTCAGTTAATGGAGCGGCCAAGAGAGCTGATGAAGCTCCAAAGACTGCTGTAATCATGACGCCACTTACGAGGCTGGGCGGCGGGACATAATGATCAATAGTCTCAATAATTTTAATAGGTTCATATTCGGTGACACATTCTCCAGTAAAAAGATCTAAACGGTAATTAATTATTTTGCCCCTTCCATATTTTCCGATGCTCCCAATTGGCGGAGCTGAATTTGGAGGACAATTTTGGGGAGGCGGTGGATTGTCTTGTCGGATTGCTGTTGTTGGTGGAGGTGTAACATTTTGATTTTTTTTTGTTCCCTCGTTCTCTGTAAGTTTCGGCCTCTGGACCTCTCCCACAACCTGAACTTTTTCCGCCGCTCTCGCATCTAGCGGAGAAAATATTGGCATTGAATAATCACACAAAACTAAATTTGAGGATTCATCTGTCGAGAAATGATCCGAGCCCCGCCCTGTGGATGAGTCCCGAGCTTCAACACATCCGGGCATTTCAATTACCAATGGATCAAGACCAAAAGGAAGATCTCTTGAAATTGGATCTGGAAGAATAATTGGAGGTTCTAAAATTACAGGATCAGAAATTCTTGGCTCGACAATATTTGGCTGGAATATTATTGGCTCTTTAATTATCGGTTCCTCGGCCATTTATAAAGTTCCTTTTTGACGTCGAATAAATTTTAATTCTTCAAAATTCTTGTTCTTGGTTCCGCCGTCATATTCCCAAGCGTAACCCTCGGCGATCATTTCCTCATTGATTGAGATTGGAGAATCATTCACATAAAGCCAACCAATAAGCCTTCCATATTTTCCTGTCGATCCGCTACCCAATTCTGTCCTTACATAAAGAGGTTTTTTTTCTGCCTTGGCCTCATTCAGTTTTCTTTTTAACCAATTGGTTGCATCGATCCCAAGTTCTTTTTCTTGTGCATCTCTTGTCCTTTTTTCTGGCGTGTCAACTCCAGCAATTCTGACTCTCTGCCGGGTCCAAAGCGAAAATCCAAGATTGATTGTGATGTCAATAGTGTCTCCATCGACTACTCGATCAACTGACTCAATTAAATAATTCCAGCAACTCAAACGGCTTGGAGGTTGTAGAGATCCCATAAGTCCACCATAAAATTTTGACCCCTCAATGGCTTTGCCTCATCGAGGGGCGGGCCGTCTTTCCATCCCAGCCCATCTAATAATAGACAAAAAAAAGGCCCTCAACTGAGGGCGTCTTGTTTAGGTGAGAAGGGTAAAGACTGAGAGTAAACCAACGATCCAGAAAAGAGTTCTCATTTCTTCCTCAAGATTGGTGACTCTCTGTTCGAGTGTCTTTTGATTGGTCGTGGCGGCTGTTCTAAGAGCGGCCCCGTTTTTACCTTTCAATGTAATTAATTCCATGAAAATAATTGGAAAGACCTCCACATATTAAATATGTAATGCTTGAGGTCTAGGGCGTTCCGTTGATCTTAACGAAATGAAACAATCAGAATCTAGGAACTGACATCTTAGGGAATGTTGATCCTTGGCCCGCTGCTTGCCCCGCTTTAGTATCAGGCACTATTGCTCCACCGCTAAATGATGGAACCTTTGGGATATTGATTCCACCTAAAACTTTTTCACCAATTTCTTTAATTAGTTTTTCTTGTGTTTTTGGATTGGTTATATATCTATAGCCAAAGAAACCGCCGCCGATAATTCCTAAAAGAAAAACAGAATTAACAGCCAAGACAATTGGAACAATTTTTTTCATGGTGGGTAAAAAGAGAGGCCCCTATGGGGTGGGGCCATGAAGTGTGAGGAGTAGGACGGTGCAACGCCCTATCCTTTTTTAGCGTGTTTTATTTAAAAAGGAATATCACTGTTACTTGGAACAACTGGCGAAGATTGCCAATTTGTTCCTGATGCTTGAGGTTGTTGAGCTGGAGGTGGTGGAGTCTGTCCAGCTTTTTTTGTTTCTACTGCAACAACTGACGCTGAGTTGATAGCAAGAGCCGTCCTCAATTCGCCTGTCTTTTTATCGTTCCAATATTCTTGCTCAAGATTTCCAGAGACAAAAACGGCGTCTCCTTTTTTAACAGTATTAACAACTGACTCCATTTGTTTACCCCAGACTGATGCCCGAGCTTTTAAGGGTGGAGTTTCAACCCAATTTCCTTGATCATCTTTTTTGGATTTTTGGTTTAGGTAGATAACAACCTTACAAACTGCGTTCCCATTTTCAAAATAACGGGCCTCAGGCTCAGCAACTACTCTGCCGAATCCTTGAATTGTTGGAATTGATTTCATTTGGTGGATGTTTGATTTTGGATTTCAAAGGTTTCAATATCCTCTCTTTTGTAGAGGATACGATTTCCGATTTTTGTATAGGGCGGCCCCTGTTTTTTAAACCGTTGATTTCGGAGTGATTGGAGATTAGTCCTCCAACGCCTCGCCAACTCGGTTGCTGTCAGAAATGGGGAGGTCATCTTTTAAAGATTCATTCAAAGAAGTTAGAGGGGAGATTTCAACATGAGTTGAAGGCCCCGCAGTTTCGACCATTACTTTGGGGGCGGGGTCAGATTGTGAACCCGGAGGGGCTACATCTAACCCAAATAAAACTTGAGGGCATGTTGTATTGATTAACCATTTAGCCGCTCTAAATCGGAGCATCTGTTCAGGAATGGATTTGTATTTTGAATTTTTAGTCCATCCTTCTTTCATGGCCATAGCCATGGTCACGGTGTTCTCTACAATTTCGCCGTCATAAGTTGGAGCGTAAGCAGTAACTGATAGATCAGCTCCAGAGCCTTCAATCCTGTATCGAATAGGGCCAGCAAATGCACCTGACGCATTAGCCAAAGCAATTGCCAAACTCGAACTCATTCCGGGGCGGCCATGAATAACAAAAATATTTTGGAGACATGTAAGAGGATTTATTTTTAAGGAGTAGGCCATTTGAAGGGCTACAAAACAATCCTCGGGACGTTGACGAAAATGGGGAGGAACAAGACTTGAAGTTGAAAACGCTTTAGCCCATCGCCAAAGGTCATCAAATTTTTCTGGGTGGAATGGGGTATCGGTTCCAGCAATGCTTGTCTCTTGAATTGTTGGAGCTTCAACGATGTTTGATTCTTGATTCATGGTTCACACACTGGGGGTCGTTTTAGCCCATCGAGGGAGGTCAATTTCTTCAATCTCGGATGTGTATCCGTCCCATTCTTCAAACGGTTTTTTTGAGCACTCAAGATATTTCCGCAAGGCTGAGCGGTATCCGTCCCGACCGTGTTGAATGAGGGCGTCCGATGCTTTGTATGTTTTAACTCCATACGGTTTTTTCTTTTCGATGACGACCCAAATGAAGCCAAGAGGCTCGCCGTAGCCAGCAGCCCTGACGCCATCGAGATAAAAAGCGGCTTGCCAGTGGTATAAGAAATTGTTGATGGATCTTTGAAAAGCATCGGGTCTAGCATCTTGGGTAGTTTTAACATCAATAATCCACAGCCTTCCATCAATAGTTACAAGGCGATCAAGGCGGCCTTTACATGCCACCCTTGTCACTTCATCGATCCATTGAATTGTTTCCTCGGATTGTCCCTCGTATTGTCTACATAATTTTTCAACAGTGCTCACTTTTAAAGCACTATTGCAACAAGCCAAAATTTCTTCATTTTGACTTGAAGATATAACCGTTTGATTTTTACCAACGGATTTTTCAAAAGCTTTCTTTTTTTCTTGGTCAGCTTTTGTTCTTGAAAATTCAGGTCGAACAACAATATCCTCTTGATATGTTTTTTCACCTTCTAACAAATAACAATGGACGCCTGTTCCATAATCAAAGGCGGCTTGAATTACTGGAGAAGGTGGCTCTCTTTTTGGGTCTAGATTTTTAGCGTAAGCATGAGCGGGGCTCCTTTCAAAATCTTTTAGAAAGGAACAATTAACCGCTTTGATCGCCAAATAATCGTCGAATGGAATTGGCATGAAATCGTTTTTTGACGTTCAAAACATAACGCACTTGACACCCTCGTCAAGGTACGTTTCTATGTTCCCAGATACGTTTTAAATCGTTTGTTACTGTCTTTGCGTGAGTATCAGTTGGACGGCCTTGAGACTCTCAGGAGAGCGTTTCAAAGAGGTCATAGATCCTTGCTTTATGTCTTACCAACTGGCGGCGGAAAGACTGTTGTTTTTTCTGCTATCACAGAACTTGCAGCGGCTAAAAATAAAAAAGTAGCCATTCTTGTTCACCGTCAAGAATTAGTCCGCCAAACATGCGACGCCTTGAAATTGATTGATGTAAAACATGGAACAATAATTGCTGGCCAGAAAAATATTTCTAATGATCTGATTCAAGTTTGTTCAGTAATGACATTAGCTCGAAGACTTGAACGGCTTCCAGAAAATCATTTTGATTTGATCGTCGTTGATGAGGCTCATCATGCAACTAGCGGAGCATGGCAAAAAATCCTTAATCATTTTCATACAGCAAAAATTTTAGGGTGTACTGGAACACCTGAAAGGCTCGATGGAAAAGGTTTAAAAAATGTTTTTTCTGAAATGGTTGAAGGTCCAGACACTCAACAACTCACAGACCTTGGATATTTATCCCCAGCGAGGGTTTTTGTTCCTCCAAATAATATTGATCGAAACGCCCTAAAGGTTCGGGCTGGAGATTATCGAATAGAAGAAATCGACAAGCCAATGTCCGATAGAAAATTAATTGGTGATGCTGTTGCTCATTACAAAAAATATTTAGATCCAAAAACTGCCATTGCTTTTTGTTGCACTGTTAGACATGCGGAAATAGTCAATGAGGCTTTTATTCAATCTGGAATCAAATCAAAAATACTTCATGCAAAAACTCCAGAGAATGAAAGAGCGGAAATGATCGAGGATTTAGGAACAGGAAAAGTTCAGATAATTTGTTCTTGCATGGTCATCTCTGAAGGAACAGACATCCCCTCAGTTGGTGGTTGTTTAATGCTCAGGCCAACAAAAAGTCTGAGCCTATATCTTCAACAAGTCGGGCGTTGTTTAAGACCTGTAGAAGGAAAAGAAAATGCAATTATTCTTGATCATGCTGGCAACGTAAAAGAGCATGGCCTTCCCACAACAAAACGATTTTGGTCTTTAGATGGCAAAAAAGTTAGACAGAAAAGAGAGGCCAAAGAAAAGCTCTCTGTGAAATGTTGTCCTACTTGTTTTTGTACTGTTGAATCAAGTGAAAAAATTTGCCCCGAATGTGGACATGAGTTTTCAGTTAATCAATTAATCAAACAAGAAAAAGGAGAACTAATTGAATTAAGTCCTACAGCTCATCAGGAAGAGATGAGACAAATGGCCGCTCGGGAAAGACACAGACGCAAACAAAAAAGGTCAGAGGTTGGACAGGCTCGAACGCTTCAACAACTGTTTGAAATAGCAAAAGAAAGAGGCTACTCTCAGGGCTGGGCATATCACGTTTATCAGTCCAGAGAAAGAAGGAATGCACTCAAAAGCAAATTCCAGAGGTGGGAGCAATGAACAGCTCAAACAGAATCAGATCCGCCTCGGATGCTCAAAGGGTGATACTCGACTTTTCAGAAATAACACTGGAGCCCTCATGGACCAAAACGGTCGCCTTGTTAAATTCGGATTGGCCCCGGGTTCTTCAGACCTTATTGGGTGGAAAACCGTTAAAATCTCAAGCCAAGACGTCGGAAAAGAAATTGCTCAATTCGTCGCAATTGAGGTCAAAGACAAAGGTAAAGCAACAGACCAACAAACAAAATTTATTAACGCAGTCAGAGGAGCTGGAGGTATCGCAGGGATAGCAAAATCAATTACTGACGCTCTCGCCTTATTAGGCAAAAAATAATTCTCTAAGAAAAAATGAACCCTACTCAACACCAAGCCTTGAATGAGGCTGAGAACCTTTTCCGTCAATATCACAAATATTGGCAAGGACGCATTCCAAAAGATTGTTTCGATTCCTTTCTGAATAATCCTGAAAAACTTGCAGAACATCGCATCAGGTTTTATTCATGGACGTTCAAACATGCGGAACAAGTAGTCGCAAAAATTAGACATTTAAGGAGCTTGATAAATGTTAAGTAAACTCATCCAAAATCTTCCTAACGATTGGCGGCTTGTTCCTGTTGGAGATAACAAAGGCCCTTATCAAAAAAACTGGCAGAAAAAAAGACTCACTAAAGAAGATATTGAACTTGAATTGGCCCGCCCTGTTACAAAATGCAAGGCCGTTGGTGTTCTATGTGGTGAGCCTTCAAATGGTCTTTTAGTTGTAGATGTTGATGGTGAAAGTGCCTCCGAATTATTAAAAGAAAGATTCAATCTTGATGAGCTTCCAAAAACTGTTCAAGTCACATCTGGACGCCGTGGCAGATTTTCCGCTTTTTATAAAGTAGATGAAAAATATTGGAAAGATATTCAGACAACAAAACTAGGAACTGGCAAGACTGGAGACGATTCCAAAATTGAGCATTTGGAATTGCGTTGGTCAGGGGCTCAGAGTGTCTGTCTGGGCTACCATCCCATGACAGGTTCTTATAAGTGGATTGATGGGCTAGGGCCTGAGGAAACTGACATCGCCTCAGCTCCCCAAGCTCTAGTTGATGCAATGCTCAAAGAGTCTCCAGCAAGCACCAATGGAGCCACCCACCAAAGCGAACTCCACCCCGCTAATAGTAAATCAAATCAAGATGAGATCATCCCTTTAACTGCTTTACTAAGTAGAGAACATCGGGATTGGATAAAGGATGGAGTTGCCGAGGGCGGGAGAAATGACTCGGCTTTTCGTTTAGCTGTTGATCTTTTAGGCGTTGCAGAATGGGCAAGCCATAAAGGACTAAGGACAGAAGGAACCCCAATAAATTTGTTTGATGATTTCGTTTTAAGATGTTCTCCACCTCTTTCTGAAATTGAAGCAAAAAGGACTTGGCAATCAGCTATTAAACAAAATCCTAGACCTTGCCTTAGTGATGACAAATTAGAAAATTGTGTTGCAGCTCTACAAAAGAGACATAATTTTCAAAGACTACTTGGAGGCCGAAAAGATATTCCAAACATTCAAAACGAGGAGGTAATTGCTGATGATCAAGTTTTTGTTTGCTTGGGTTATCACAAAGAAACTTATTTTTATTTACCTAGAGGACAAAAACAGGTAATTGCATTAACAGCCGCAAAACATACAGAAAGACATCTTTTATCTATTGCCCCAAAAAATTGGTGGACTAGACATTTTCCAAAGCCAAATCAAAAGACAGGTGAAATAAATATTGACTGGTCAGATGCCTTGGATTTCCTTTATCAAAAATCTCATTCTCAAGGCGTTTATGATCCATCAAGAATTAGAGGTAGAGGTCTTTGGATTGATGGAGATAGAATTGTTTGCCATCTTGGAGATCGGATTTATTTAGGCTCAGAAAAATTTGAGGTCGGCGGTTTTAAAAGTGAGTTTATATATGAAAGAGGTCCAAGATTAATTGGTCCATCTGATCAACCATTATCAACTGAAGAAACAAGATATTTAATTGATACAGCAAAACTCATGAGATGGGAGCAACCCGCCTCAGCCGCTCTTTTATGCGGTTGGATTGTTCTTGCTCCAATTTGCGGTGCTCTAAGGTGGCGTCCTCATGCTTGGCTAGTCGGTGGAGCTGGATCAGGAAAATCAACTGTTTTAAGTGACTTTGTGAAACCATTACTAGGTGGCTTTATCACTTTTGCTCTAGGATCATCAACAGAGGCAGGGCTGAGACAACACTTACAATCTGATGCGATTCCGCTTGTCATAGATGAGGCCGAGAACGCAAACGCTTTCACAGATGAAAATCGGATTCAGGGGATCTTAGAACTAGCTCGATTAAGCAGTTCAGAAACCGACGGAGCCAAGACTTTCAAAGGCTCATCATCTGGGGCGTCAAACGAGTATCAGATTCGCTCGGCCTTCCTCTTATCTTCCATAACCTCGTCATTAAAGCAAGGGTCAGACAAAACTCGGTTTGCTTTGCTTCAGTTACAAGGACACGAAACAACAGATATAACCGATCACTGGAAAGAATTAAAACCAAGACTTGCAAAAGTCAATACAGAAATGGGTCGTCGCTTGTTGGCTCGATCTGTTCAACTTTTGCCAACCATTAGAAAGAATGTTGAAACTTTTTCCATAGCAGCTTCCAAACAACTTTCCTCTCAACGTCTCGGCGATCAGTTTGGTTTTTTATTGGCTGGAGCTTTTTCATTAATTTCTGACGAGGAAGCAACTGAGGAAATGGCTGCCAAATTCTTTAAAGCTTTTCAACTCGAAGAGCATCTGGAGCCATCAAGAGCCTCAGCCGATCATCAAAGATTATTTGACACCTTACTAACAACACCCGCAAAACTTCCATCTTTACCAGATACCTCGCTTGGAGTTTTGATCGACATAGTAAGAGGCAAAGAGCATTCCGCAGACATCACACAAAATATCGCTCATGACTATTTGCAGAATTTAGGTCTTAAAATAGAGGGAGGAATTGGAGCACCGACAACGCTCCTAATCTCCAACACCCACCCAAGTCTTAAACGAATATTGAAAGGCACTCCATGGGCTAATGACTGGAGAACAGTCTTAAAGCAAAGGAAAGAGGCTTTTGTAACCTCAGCCAAATATTTCAAGGGTGGTCACAATTCAAAATGCGTAGCTTTGCCACTATGAAAATCAAATCAATTTGCATTGTCGGAGGTGGAACCTCTGGCTTTATGTCAGCAGCAATGTTGTCAACTCTCAACAAAAAGAACAATTATGGTTGGGAGATTAAAGTTGTTCATTCTCCAGAAATCGGTCCGATTGGTGTTGGTGAATCAACCATCCAAGGTGTTCGGGAAGCTCATAAATTTATTGGCCTACAAGATAGAGAATGGATGTGGGACGCAAACGCAACATATAAAAATGGAATCAGATTTCAAGATTTTTTAGAAAAAGGGCTTTCATGGTCTTATCCTTTTGGCCCCATAAATGAAAGTAAGGACACTATTCATCAATGGCCTTATTTAAGAAAGACATATCCTGAAACTTTCAAACCTGACAATGCTTACCTTTGGCTTAATCCATCTGGGATTTTTATGGATGAAAATAAAATCTCAACAGATATTGAAAAATATTTAGATAGGTTTACTTCTTATCATTTTGACGCCTCTTTATATCACAAATCATTAGCAAGAAAAGCAAAAGAAAATGGGGTCGAAATTATAGACGACAAATTAAATAAAACATCTTTTAAGGAAGACGGATCAATTGATTCTATTTATTGCGAGCGTGGAGAATATAAAGCCGACTTGTTTATTGATTGCACTGGGTTCAATTCTTTACTTTTAGAGCAAGCTATGGGATCAAAACATATTTCTTATAATAATGTTTTATTGAATCACAAAGCTTATAAGGCTTTTATTCCATGGACTGAAGAACAGCAAAAAAAGATTCCAACTTATACAAATTGTGTAGCTCTTAAAAATGGTTGGGTTTGGGAAATTCCTCTTTGGAATGGAATGTCTTACGGTTATGTTCATTCAAATAGATTTGCTGATCCAATAGAAATTGAGGATGAATTTCATTCTTATGTAGGGGAAGTGAATAGAAATACAATTAATTTTGTAAATGGAAGACATGAAAGAGCTTGGTTTAAAAATGTTGTTGGAATTGGCTTGGCTTATGGTTTTGTTGAACCACTCGAATCAAATGGGATAGCCTCAACTATCAAACTTCTTTGGAATTTAGTTGAAGCTTTAGAGGTTAAAGATGGTTTTATAAATCAAGTAACTAGAGATTGTTTTGATATGAAAGCAGCCAATATCTTAGATGGGTTTAAGGTTTGGATTCAAAATCATTATTCTTTTTCAAATAGAGATGATTCTCAATATTGGAAATATTTAACTCAATCCGATATTTATAGAAACACATTGGGCCAAGAAACTTACTATCAAGAAATATTAAATCCAAATGGTTTTCAACCAAATGAAGATCAAGACGGCTTGCTTGCCTTAGCTTATGGAATGGACGTCTTTCCTTATCATCTAAGTGATTTAAAAAGAAAAGAATTATTTTCTAACAAATGTGAAAGTAATTTTTTAAATGGTATAGAAGCTTTAAAAGAACAAGCTAAAAGATCTCCAACTCATTATGAATACTTAATTAAAAATATTTATGGTGATCAAAAATGAAACCAAGAAACATAATTGATCAATACAATCTTTTCCCAACGACAATCTGGAGAGCATCTATGATTGATGCTCTTATAAAAGAAGGGATCTCTCTTGAAGATTTAGAGAAAGGAGCATATGAAATAAAAAAAACTTATAAAAATATAAATAAAAGCGGTCGAAATTCATATCAGTCAGGTGATTTGAATTTTGATAAAACTCCAGAAGTAATTCAAAAGCTTTTGGGATTGACGACTTATTGCATAAATGCAATTTATCAACAACATTGGGAAAATGAACTTATTGTCCTTAACACTTGGCTCAATATAAATGGCCATCATTCTTACAACGTAAGACATGCACACCCACAATCAATTATGGCGGGTGTTTTTTATATTAAAACAACAGAAAAACATCCTCCATTGTCTATTGAAGAATATGACTTAAACGCTTTTAATAGGCAATCCACAGGATTTTTAAAAGATGAGAACAATCAAAGTGAAGTCGTAGCTACTAGACACAATTTCAATCCTAAAGTTGGAGATGCTTATTTTTTCCCAGCTTATGTGCCTCACATGGTCGAAGAAAATAAAACAAAGGAAGATCGGATTTCTATTTCTTTTAATTTAGTCACTCGCCTTTTGCCTTACTTAAATGAAATCTCCAAATGAAACTTGAACATAAAAAAAATTGCTTTCCAAAACTTTTTTCTTGGAAAGAATTAGAACTCTTAATCAATCGAAAAGTTTATCTTGTTCCTGAAAGATGCAAAATTGATGATTGTGAAATTATTAAATGGCCAGTTTCAAGATGGGATGTCAATCCAAATGAAATGCCGCCTAATCTTTTTTATCAACATTTAAAAAATAAAACTGGAGTATTTTATTTTCGTGATATGTCCAAATATAAATTTGAATTTAATGAAATTTGTAAGGAATTAGAAGAGAAATACAAACGTCCTTTTGATACTCACATATTTGTTCATTACAACAATTTGGATGTTCCCCATCCTTTTGGTTGTCATTGGGACACTCAAAACAATGTAATTGTTCAATGTGAAGGAGAAACACATTGGAAAGTTTGGCAACAAATAAATCCAACTGATTATCCAGATAAAACAGGAGCTGGAAGTTTAAATTTAAAAACCAAGCCGATTTTGGACGTGGTTTTAAAATCTGGAGATGCTCTTTGGCTTCCTCAATATTATCCACATGAGGCAAAATCAAAGACAAAAAGAATGTCAATCAGCTTTGCTGGCGATGAGTATATGTCTGTTCATTGTGAAGATTACATAAACAGAGAATGGGTGTATTTATAAAATTATGAGAATTCCTTGGTCAGAATCAATTTGGTGTGATTGCCAACATTGCCAAGAAATAAGAGCTCAACAAAAAAGAGCTTTTATTTTGAACCACACTCGCTTAAATGTTTCTGGGCTGCTTCAAGATCAGAAAAGAATGAACACGTTCCCAAATAACAGCTCAAATAACGATTAAAAATTCTATTGCCACCTGTCAATTGGTAACTGTGGATTGTTCCTCCAGAGGAGGTTGTCTGAATCAGTTTTGGTTGGTCCAACATCTTCAACGCTTGGATTTGTATATTTTAAATCCTTTGATTTGTTAGGCAATGAAAAACACACAGTTCTTTTTTCTACAAAAAAGGTCTGAGCCATAAATCGATATGAAGTCCCAACGTAGATCTGACCAGCTACCAGCAACAAGGCACAAGAGCCCCAAAAGCAATAATAAAATTTGTTCTTTGCCATAATGGTGGGTGACATCGCAACTCAATTATAGTGCTACCAATCACAGCTCTATCAAAACCACTCCTAACACCAAAGGAATGTGAATTGATAAAAACAGAAGTTATTTCGCATTTAGGAGATGGTCTAGTTGCAAATGCAAAATTAAAAAAAAGGGTTAGAAAAACACAAACTTGTTTTATTGATAACAATGATGAAAAATTCAAAAAAATTAATCATCTTATGGATCGAATTGTTGATAATTTTTTATGGATTGCTACAGACTGCTACAAGACAAACTTAATTTTTGTTGAATCTATAAATTATTCAAAATATGAAAATGGGGGTCATTATCGATGGCACATAGACCCAACTGATGATAATCCAAGAGATATTTCAGCTTCTTTCTTTTTAGATGATCCAAAAAGTTATGAGGGGGGAGAATTAGAGTTTTTTGACAAGGCAATTCCATCTCCAGAACAGCGTCAAGGTTGTTTGTGTTTATTTCCTTCATTACTTACTCACAGAGTAACAAAAGTCACATCTGGGGAACGGTCAACTTTGGTTCTTTGGGGCCATCTGACGCATCCTGACCAAGTTGGTCAGAAAGAAATCCAGTTCACGCCTGAGTCCTGACGATCTGACCAATCTGACCACATGAGGGAGATACCCCTTAGGAGAGAGCAAACGTAAAGCAGCCGCTTCCTTATGTATATATATATATTTAGTCAGAAAGTCAGAATATATATATATGGATGCGAAAACCAGAGCCTGACTCGAAAAAATTTCTGACCAAAGGCGGTCAGAAACGGTCAGAACGGTCAGAAACTGTATAATCGTTTCATGGCACGTTTTGGCGGTTTAACACCTGAAAGGCTTTCTAAAGGGCTTAGCTCTGGAAAGTCTGTTGTGGATATAAAACGAGCTCAAAAAGTTTTAAATGAATTAAATTACAGCGTTAATTCCAAGGCGATTTCAGCGGCTGTTCGAGGTACAGAAAAAAAAGCAAAAAAAACGGTTGTTCGGGTTATTCGTAAAAAGGCGACCATGCAAAAGGCCGCAATTATGGACGAAGTGCGTGTCTACGCAAAAAATAATATGGGGATGCCCGGAATTGAGGTTGTAGGCATAGGGAAAAAACGCCCTAGAACAGGTTTACAATTTAAGGTCTTACCCAGTAGCCAAACCACCTCCAGACCACAGCCGGGCAAGGGGCTTAAGTTCAGCCTCTATAAGGGGGAACGTATGGTCTACAAGAGGGGCTTTTTTGGTAGAGGGGCTCAGGGCTCCAATGTCCTCCCATGGTATAGAGAGCAAGGGGGCTCTAGGGATGACATAGGTGTGTTATATGGATTTACCGTATCATCAGCAATGGGGCCAACTGGAAAATTCGGAGATGAAATGACAGTAATGGCAAGAGATATATTAGACCCTTATTTTGAATCAAGATATATGAGATCTTTGAGAGGGTGGGCAGTAAGAAATAACCTAATTTAAAAAAAAGGCTTTTTCTCCTACAGGGTATATTTCCAGTAAAGGGTGCTTATATATAGGGGCTTATATATGGCTAATTATTGGGCTAATACTAAGGGCTAATAATCCCCATATATTGCTTGGCTATACACTACCTATAGGGGCTTACTACACACTAGATATAGGGCTGACATATATATCCCACTATTGAGAATAAATATCTTATTGAGAATCGCTAATAGTAACAGTGTACTAACGCTAGGTATGAGAGGGATCTGAAAGATTTAGCAGTCGCTGAGAACCCTTGGTATCACTCGGGTCCTTCCTGAGCCTTTTGAGAGAGGGGCCGTGACT
>Ga0208277_1000851_pt1 | contig 17978 bp, 14 predicted proteins | sample ETNtaG_5_FD_185782 | JGI IMG/M metagenome (GOLD analysis project Ga0208277, IMG submission 185782) | Marine microbial and viral communities from oxygen minimum zone, Eastern Pacific Ocean - ETNP201406SV205 (SPAdes) (version 2) | ecosystem: Environmental > Aquatic > Marine > Oceanic ...
GTGATTAGTTTAGGGTCTTGTCAGAGGGTGTATCCGAATACCCATTACTCTGGTATTAGCAAATCAAAGTACTTGCAGTGGGTCTTGTCAGACGCTAGCCTCGAAACCGACCCTTCAAGTGGCCACCTTTGAAGTGAAGGAAGGCATCGAAGGCACATGGTCGAACGCATTCAAGTTCAATCCCGTTCACCATTTGAAATCCATCACATACTCACTGGTTTGGAGAACACACCGGAAACCGTGGTGGAATGTGAATTGTATCTGCCACAAGGTGAAGGGCCATTCGGTTGCGTCATCGCACTCCATGGTAGCTTAGGGTGGGGGGCGCATCACAACGACCATGTCAACGCATGGCTCGATGCGGGCTTAGCGGTGTGTAAGGTGAATTCCTTCATCTCTCGGTCCATTGAATCAACGGTAAATGACCAGCTCTCTGTCACCCATGCCATGATGCTCGTCGATGCCTTTCGAACCCGTTCGGCGCTCCAACAAGATCCTCGAATCGGAAAAATTGGTATTGCCGGCTGGAGTTTGGGCGGGACGGTTGCCTTGTATTCGGCATGGGCCCCTCTTGTCGATCTGTTAGGGGCTCCATTCGACGCTCATGTGCCGTTTTACCCCGCCGCTCACCTTCGTCCTGAAGTTCAAGATTGGTCAACTTCCCCAATGCTCATCCTTCATGGCGATGCTGATGATTGGACCCCCCTCCACTTTGTTGAGGGGCTTATGCCTCAACTGCCAAATGCCGCTTTACATACTTATCCAGGGGCACAACATTCCTTCGATAGCGAGAAAGAGTACACGCTGCTTGCCAATGCAGTTCATATCAAGAAGCGTACCGTACGTATTGCGAAAAACGGCCACATGTCTGGCGAGTTGTTCCTCGGTATACGGCTGCCCTTGAATCAACGATGGCAGCGACGATGGGTGATCCGCATCTTGCGAATACGCGGTGCGCACGTTGAGGGTCATCCAGAGGCAAGAGCGGATTCACTCGTGCGAGCAAAGGCATTCTTTGCAAAGCATCTGAACGCTTAGGACGCCGTCTATTCCTGAACGGTATTTGGTACCGGTCCTACGCGCAGGTTCGGCTGTTCGTTCATTACGTGTAAATGGGTTACTGATTTGAATTCAATGCCCATCACGCTTCTTCAATTCGAATGAGTCGAGTTGTTCTGAAGCCTTGTAGGATTTTGATGAACCGCTTTGCGTGGAACTTCTCATCGAGTTGAGGATCGCCTGTGTCGATTCGAACAGCAGACAGTCCAATCAATTTGGAAGGTGTTGCAACGCCGAGGATGTTGTCAAACCCTACAATTCGAAGCACATTTGGCGACAATTGGAGATTGCCTCGACCGATCAAAAAGCCCTGACCGCCCATCGGGGAGAGAAGCAAAAGTGTTGGGCGGGATGCCCCTTCTTCGTCCACATGTCCGGAAAGAACCTCGATCAATTGTTGTTCGTTGAGGTCTGAATGAAGCGTTCTGATGCCGTTGATTTCAGGTCCTTGAACATCAATCCCGAGCAAGGTCAATTCGACATCAACGTGTTCGCCCATTCGACGCAGTGTGCCTCCGCTGCCCCAAACCACCATCAAATCAGGTTGATCCTCAAGCAAGGTTTGGACATGATGTGCAAGCCCTTCAATCGTTTCCACTTCGCTTGACCTCTCAACTTGTTCCTTTGCACCTTGCATGAATCTGGGGCTTGATGGCGTCCACGCCTCGCCATACATTCGCACCTTCCAAACGCCTTGTTGGTAGACGTCCTCGTCGAGATCCATGACCTCTGTGATGGCGCATCGCAAGTCGCCGAGAATGAAGGCTAGCACCACTTCTGCAGCTGCTTTTGGCGTGGTTGCAAAGCAGCCTGAATGCATTTTTACGCCTCCTGGGACGCCAACTAAGGGGATTTCTTGAGCATCATCACCAAGGTGTTCCAGCGCTTTGACGATGTCCCTTGTCGTACCGTCGCCACCTGCGTAAACAATGGCTTCCACCTTCGCATTGACGAGGTCCTTGACAAGGGCCAGTGTGTCCTCGTCGCTGGTTGCTTTTGGCGTTGTGCCGATGGATTCGAACTTCATTCGTGTGGTTGATGGCGGCACCCAAGAACTGCCCATTCGCCCATCCCACCCAAGCAGAAGAATTTCAGTTTCATTCCTGTTGAGTGAACCTTCTAACAAAACGGAGAGGGCTTCAAGAGCTTGCTTCATTCGAGGTCCTGCCCGATCTTCTGCTCCAGCAGCGCGGGCTTCAGCCGCCCTTCCGTCGCTTCCTTTGAAACCAAGTCTTCCGCCTAGGCCGGCGTCAGGATTGACCACCAAACCGATGCGCATGGTTGCCGGTGGAGGTTCTCCTTCAAGAAGGCCTGTGCGTGAATTACTTTGGCGATGGCCTCAAATGACAACAGTGTTGCAAGGGCCATTATGGAGCATATGCAACGACGAAGGCTTGCCATCCTGACGATGGTTTCTGCAACGACGTTTTGGCTTGTTCTTGGGTATGCGACTTGGATTATGAATGGATGTAGGGCATGGCTTCCCTACATCTCTGATTTTGATTTGTATGAGCCGGGGGACACCATCTTCACAGTTGGTACACTTGCCAGCGGTTTTCTCGTGTTCTGGATCGTCATGGAATTGCACTCAATGAACATGGCTCGGCTCACAGAAAAAGGGCATTCCAACCTATGGCATGGTCTCAATCATCTCGCGGTGTTTCCCGGCCTCGTCGGCGCATTCTCATGCATCAGAATCGGTACCGTGCCTTGGGATACCGATGGTCCAATGCACGGTCATTATGCGATGGATATTTTCTACAACGGCGTGTACTGGTGTTTACTTGTCACCTTTGTATCTGCAAAAATCTGGTGGTCCTCCCCCTCGTTCAAACGAATCCTCTGGTTGAGGCTGGGGGCTGCCCTCAGCGCTGCAATTGGCTTGTACAAGATGATCACGGCACAAATTGCTGTTTGGGGTGATGACTTTGATTGGGATGCGTACAATGCTTCGGCTTCGAACATGCTTGAATTTTGTACACAAGCCCTTGAACCTGCGATCAATACCGGTGCAGCCTGGGAATATGTGTTGGTCGCGGGGATCCTTGGCACCATACTCTCATTTTTGCCCGAAGTGACCTTTGTGGAACAGACAAAGACCTCCGAAAGCGAAGAATGAATGCGCCTGAAGGGCGAGCATTGATGTGCAGGATTGGCTTTGACATCGACATGAGCCGTCATAACAAGCAGGCACCATCGCTCGAAGATGCTCTGGCCAAAGGGTTCTCCGAACTCAAAGTCGGTGAAGCAAACCTATCTGAATTGAATCCTCAAGAAGTCGTAAAGGAGCCCCAAGAAGAGCCCATTGTGCGACCAATTGAGTACAATAAAACATACGAAGCTGTCGAAGATCGTGAGGAATTTGTGGTTTCGCTACCCGCTCAAATGAAAGCAGTGAAATCTGATTCTGCAGATGCCAACGAAGAAACCACCCCGGTAGGTACACAAGCATCGAGCACGATTGGTGATGAATTCGACGTGGAATGGTAAGTCACATACAGGTGCTTATCAATCAAATGCTCTTAGGACAGGCATGGAAGTCTCCCGCCAGTTCCTTCGTATTTTCATCTACATTTTCGGTACTCTTGTTCTTGTGTCCTACATGTACGGGCTTTCCCACGCCTCTGACAAAGAAGCGCTTTGGGGTGGTATTCCTTGGTCACAAGCGAAATTTATCGTTCCGTTCATGTTCTTAGCTGCGTTCGGTTTCTTGATGTATTGGTGGGTTATTCTCTATCAGAGCGATGCCAGCGTCATTGCAGATTTACGCTGGCCGTGGGGTGAATCCGACGGACATGGCGGCGGGCGGCTCTTGCTTGCGTTTGCCATGTTGGTCATACCCAGCGCACTTTGGCTTGAGGCTACTATTTACCATCTCGATCATGATTACAGTTGGACACCAATCCTCGTCATCGGTGTGTTGGTGCTTGCATCCATTGGAAACATCATGATGGGGCTCTTGGGATATTCTGCTTGGCAAGACGATGTTTCTGGCGGCGGGGCGATGCTTGTCGGATCGATTTTGCTTGGTATCCAGTGCATCCTTCTGGATTGTATATATTGGAATTTGAAATTCCCTTGGTGATAAACGCCTCACTATGGCATTCTCGTTGAAAATATGAGTGGTGGTTTGATGAGGGAGAAGCAACCCCGTAGGGGTTGAAGGAGCGATTACCATGCCACTCATCAAGGTGACTTTGCCGGACGGAACAGTCAACGAATACACCTCAGGAATCACATGTGCTGAGGTCATCACCGATGCACTTGGGCGCAAACACGGTTGCCTTGCGGCTCGTGTTGATGGTGTCGAACGGGACATGGCGACCGAGTTGGAAGAGAACTGTTCTGTCGAGGGTATATTTTCGGACTCAGATGAAGGCATTCACATTCTTCGCCATAGCGCAGCTCACCTTCTGGCACAAGCTGTCACCTCAATCTATCCAAATGCAAAGCCCACCATCGGTCCGGCGATCGACCGAGGATTCTACTACGATTTTGCCATGGAGGCAATTACAGAATCTGATTTGAAACCAATTCAAAAGAAGATGCAGGAATTAGCACGAAAGAACTTCACGGTTGAACGAATCGAACTTTCAGACGAAGAACTTCTGGACCACTTTGCAGACAATCCTTACAAACTCGAAATCATCAAGGATAAGATCGAAGACGGCGGTGGCTCAACCATTTACAAACAAGATGATTGGTACGACCTATGTCTTGGCCCTCACGTTCCAAACACCTCTCGCCTCATGCATGTCAAACTTACCAGCGTGTCCTCCGCCTACTGGAGAGGGGACCAAGATCGGGAGCAGTTGGTGCGAATTTATGGCATTGTCGAGCCTTCCAAGGAAGCCCTACGAGCAACTCTAACGCGCCTTGAAGAAGCCAAGAAACGTGACCATCGTAAACTTGGCAAGGATTTGAAATTGTTCCATATCGATGAAGAAGTTGGTCAAGGTTTGATTCTATGGACGCCAAGAGGTGCCATCGTTCGTCAAGAACTTCAGGACTTCATCTCATTCCATCTTCGCCGACAAGGCTATTCTCAAGTGTTTACACCTCACGTTGGTAAACTCGATCTTTACCGGACATCAGGTCATTTCCCGTACTACCAAGACTCACAATACCCGCCAATGGTCGAAAAGGAGTTGATGAAGAAATTGGCAGACGAGGGATGCACTTGTGGTGAATTATCAAACATGATGAAAGCCGGGGAGATCGATGGCTACATGTTGAAGCCGATGAACTGCCCTCATCACGTCAAGATCTATGCTTCTCAACAACGCTCATACCGTGACCTACCCCTTCGCTTAGCAGAGTTTGGTACGGTCTACCGCTGGGAACAGTCCGGTGAGATCTCCGGTTTGACACGTGTTCGTGGTTTCACTCAAGATGATGCCCACCTGTTCGTGACAGAGGATCAAATCGCTCAGGAAGTACTCGGTTGCATCGAGTTGGTCCAGATCATTTTTGAGAAACTCGGCATGACGGATTACCGTGTTCGAGTTGGCCTTCGGGATGCTGATTCGGACAAGTATGTCGGTGACTCAGATCGATGGGATAAGGCCGAAGAAGCCTGTCGATCAGCGGCCCAATCACTTGGTGTCAATTGGTCAGAGGAACAAGGCGAGGCTGCTTTCTATGGCCCAAAAATCGATTTCGTAGTCAAAGATGTCATCGGCCGGGAATGGCAACTTGGAACGGTCCAAGTTGATTACAATCTACCAGAACGATTTGGTCTTGAATACAAGGGAAGTGATGGTGAAATCCATCGCCCAGTCATGATTCACAGGGCGCCCTTCGGTTCAATGGAGCGGTTCTGTGGCGTTCTCATCGAACACTTTGCAGGTAAATTCCCGACATGGCTCACACCGACTCAAGTTCATATCATCACCATTTCAGAGAAGCATAAGGCCTATGCAAATGAGGTCGCTGAAGCGCTCAAATCACATGAAATACGAGTTCTTGTTGATGATGGTGATGACACGGTCGGCAAAAAAATCCGCAACCACCGCAAGCTGCAACCAGCCTATATGGCGATTGTAGGTGATGGTGAAGCAGAAGGTCGAACTGTGAGTCTACGTGCTCGAAATGGTGACCAGATCAGTGGTATGGGTCTCGATGAGTTCATCACCGCCTTGAGGGATGAGATTGATTCGAAGGTAGCACAACCCTCGATTGTTGTTGTCGAATCCGATGATTGACCGAGGTTTTTTTGATGAATGCACCACCAATTGTTGACGGGTTTTCACTCGCAGCAGTGGTGCCGATGCTTCTTGCGGCATCGACTGCGTGGTTCTTTTGGAGGCAAGTTGTTCCTCGGCAACTTAGGGGATTGCAGGTTGCATTTGAGACTGGAGAATTACGCTATGAAGTGCATCAGGTGACCCATAGCACTGAAGATGCAAAGGCCCTACTTCAATCTCCAGGGATGCGATTCGGGGTCACCACCTACTTGTTCGCCCTGGTTGGAGTTTTGATTCTCCTCTTTGAGTTCTTGATGGCTCGATTCGAACTCGCTGAGGGCTACCATGCTCCATCATTGGCGATCGCTTTGATGTTCATTGCTCTTCCAGCGCTCGTTTCCAGTGGCTCTTCATTGGGTGCCCAGGTCATCAAACCAATTGGGCAAGATCGTGCATCATTGCAAGATTCCAGTGCGCTTCGTAGCTACAGTTACATCATCCTTCTCGCCTTTTGGATGGGCTTGGTTGCGATGCTCTACATCGCACTTGGTTTGTTGGATGTCCCAGATGACCGGCGCTTTAGTATTGCAGCATTTGCTATGTTCTCACCATCGGTTTTGGCCTATGGGCGAATTCTTGGGTCATCGTGGAGGGCGCTCAGACAGTCTTCAAAGAAAATCGCTGGGGGCGAACCTTCTCCTTTCCACAACCATACGCCAAGTGCCCGCCAACAGGCAGTGGCTCAAATTGTTAATTTCAACCTCGTAGCAATGCCCTTCGTTGCATTCAACACCTTCCTTTCTCTTGCCGTGCTGCTGTGGAACCCAACCCTCCTTTCCCATTCCGACCGAGTTCTCGCTCTACCAGAGTACCGGCCACAGACCACATTTATGGAAGAAGGTGGCTTGCTTGGGTTTGGTTTAATCGAACTCTTTTCGTTTATTCCTGTTGAGGGCATTAGGGTGCCTATCGTTTCGATGGTGCTGCTGTTCCTGCTTTTGAACGTCGCCATCATTGGATTTTTGTTTGTCTATGAAGTTGCCAGAATTTTGTTCTTGGACGTACAAGACGTTTCTGGCGCTGGAGGGATCAAACTCGCCGACAGTCGTTTGCTTCGCGCAGAACGCTCGCAGCAAGCCAAAGTGTTGAACTTCTGCTTTACTGGATTTGCTGGTCAATCCATGCTTCTGCTTGCGCTTGGTATGATCACCTTCTGGGATTCCAGTTTCCTGCCTCAGCAGGCTCAATGCGGCACCTGGGATTCAACTGTTTGTGCCGTTTTGACCAAGGACGCCTTAGAGGAATTGACATGGATGCTCTCTTCTGGAGGTCAAGTTGCTTTCCTCACCATATGGACGAAATCGCTACGCGTTGGATCCCGCCTCGACGACATTACCTTTGATGCAGCCGTTGAAGGAAATCGTGCACGATTTTCTGAGATGGAAGATATGATCTACCTCAAGAAGCAACCCTTGACCACACTCATCGCCAATGATGAGTGGGTGAAAGCTCTTGGCCAACTTGATGATGTGCTCAAAGGTCACGGTGAGGAGTTAGACGGGCTTGCACTCGGGCGAAAAACCGGTGCAATCATGACGTTGTATTCTGGTTTTGGCCGATGGAACGAAGCAGAAGAACAGGCGGTGTCTCTGCTGGCTTTACGCGGTGGGAAAGAAGCAGAAATGGCACGACTGACCCTTGCTGCTGCCAGCCTCGCTCAGCGTGATTTACCAGAGGCAAAACCTCGTTTGAACCTCTTGGCTGAAGATGACATCGAAAGCGCACGCCTTCAATGGGTCGCCTCTCTGTTCAAGCCGAAAAGCCGACCACTCGACAAGAGGTACAAACCATTACTGGCCATGGATAGCACCACAAAAAGAAACATCGATCTCGTACAACGCTTCGAGTCAAACACCGCATGTTCTGAACTGAAGAGTTTGAACACACCGGCAGGTCGCATGTTCCTTCTTGGGGATATTGCAAGGATGCGTTTGGCTCGACGAAGCGAAGATGCGCTTGACCTGCTCGAACGGTTCATCAAGAAAAACGCCATTGAATCATGGATTCATGGCGAGGTGGTTCGCTGTCTCCTGCATCTGGATCAAGGGCGAGTAAACACCGCTGTTGTCATGGCAGAGGAACTTGCAAAGGAGCATGGGCGGCACCCACATTTGAGGGCCTTGCTTGGCCATCTCTCACGGTCTGGTCTCACCCCTCACAGTTCAAGTGAAATTACCGACATGGAATGGGCCACGGAATCTGGATTGAATGTTGCAGAGGTATGGGCAAATAAGCACGTGGTTTCGCCCCCTCCTGAATTTAACAAGAAGTCTGAACGGCAGCATGCATGGTCGGCAAATGCTTGGATTGCAAATGGACCTGACAATGAATTGACCATTGCTGCAAAGAAAGGAATCAACGGTTGGAAGATGCTTGCTAAAATCGACCAGTCCGCCTTGCCTGCTTGTTTGTTCTTGCATCTCACTGGTCTTGTGGTCACCATTGGTGGCATGCCAGTCGACCTTGGTTTCCCAGGTGGCCTTGATCTGAAGTCCATTCAAAACAAGGGCCTTCTCGACCTTTCGTCTTAGATCCGGCGACGTAATCGTTCCATGGCTGCATCTGCAAGTCCAAGATGCTCCAAACAATCTTCAACCCGTCCAACGCCAAGGCTCTCTTCTGCTAAGGCAATGGCCTCTTCAACAGCTCTCCGATCGTCGTCCTCAACAGAAATGTGTGCGGCTTCACATTGGTTGCGCAAGATGCGCCATTCATCCATAACGAAATCGTACAACTCAAGTGCTTCTTCGCTTGCTTTACCTTCTTTGTCCAGGCTTTGATTCATAGCGCTCAACAACTCAGCCGCCTCGGTCCATTGTCGCTGATCAGCCGCTTTTTCGATGGCAGCCATACGGTCATCCCATTCTTTTCGATCGTCTCTTGATTCATATTGAGCAACGAGTTTCTTTCGCTGACGAAGTGCGCGCTGAACGGTATCCATGGCTTCACGCTCGTTATGGATTGAACGCACGACACCGTCAGCGAGTCCGATGGCCTGACCTGCGTTACCTGACTCAAGAGCCGACTCAGCATGTTCGAGTCGTTCGATCATTGCTTTCGTATCGAGTCCATCGGTTTGCTTCAGTTGCCGATGTGCTTCTTTGAGCGACTCTGCAGCCTTCCCGAGTGCATCATCGTCTGCCGCGAGTTGAGCAGGAATGACAACGGCAAATTCGTAGGCTTTCTTTGGCGCCTCTGCAGCCAACTTCTTCTTTGCATCACTCAGCATTTCTTTGAGGTGGGCTACGCCTTCACCATCGTTCCCTTGGAGTTGTCGTGCGGCTTCAGCGATTGCCTTTTCTGCAACAGACCACCATTCAATGATTTCATTTGAGTACTTCTTTGAGGTTCGAAAGAGCATTTCACCTTCGCGAAGCGAACCGAGTTTGACTTCTCGTTCTCCCATTTCAAAGGATTTACGCGGTCGCTTTGCGGTAGGAGCAATAGCTTCTGCTTCATCCATTGCCGCTCGAGCATCCTCTCGGATCGCTTCAACATCGCCAGACAGTGAGAGTGACCTCTCAATGTCATCTTCTGCTTCGTCGAGAAGATTCATTCCATGAGATGGATCCACGTGCCCCTCTTCTTTTGCCGTCATGATCAAGCTCGAAGCTTGATCCACGGCCGCACCTTGTGCTTTCAGTTCAAGTAAACGGACTTCAAGAGCATCAAGGCGACGGCTAAACGCTCTGCGTGCAGTGCGTTGGTCATCACCGACGAACCAGATGTAGGCGGTTAAAACGGAACTGAATCCGAGTGTTCCAATGGCAGCTAACCACTCATAAGTCATCGATTCTGGAGGTGCACCGGCAAAGATCGAGAACGCCACGATGGTTCCAAGCCCTGTCATGATCGCCCGCCACCTAAGGACGTCAAGTCCACCTTGTAGAATTGCTTTGGAGGCGTTCAAGCAAGCGAGGCCGACCATCACAAGAATCAGACTTCCAGCGACCATGCTCGTGTTTGAGATGTCGAGCGATTGACTCCCTGTCATCAATAGAATCGGCCATACGACGCTTGCGGCAGAGCCTACTCTTGTCCGTGCACGGGGTTGATCGACAGTCAAATCCTGTATGATCAGGCCCCAAACGATGATGACTAAAGGAAAGCCCAGTCCCTTGAGTAGGCCAGACTCACCTCGCATAGCGGCGTTTAAACTGGGCCACATCAACCACAAGGCTCCAGCCAGAAGAACGAGTGCTGATGCACTGGTGAGCCTCTCAAGGCGCTGTTTACGCTGTTGTATGGCAGCTTGAATTGCCGTTTCTACATCGGCCCAAGCGTCCACCATGACCGCGACTTTGAGCGCACAGTGATAATCACTCCGCTCCGCTGTACCCTCGCTCCATGCCAGAGTTGAGCGTATTTTGCTGTGGTTTAGAGCCACGAATTTCAATGGATATGACGGGAATGTTCATGGGTGTCGTTCACCGCCTTCTTAGGAGTGAGGAGTGACAATGACCGGTCTCATTACAATGGACGATTTAACCAATGAGGAAATCCTCAGCATTTTAGATGACGCAGAGCGCCTTCTTCCTGTCGCTCGAGGGGAATTGTATCTTCCACTTCTCAAAGGACGAATCATGGGCAATCTCTTCTTCGAACCAAGCACCAGAACACGTATGTCGTTCGAAACTGCGATGAAGCGCCTTGGCGGTGATGTCATCAACCTTGGTGATGTCAAAACCTCTTCAGTGGTGAAAGGAGAAACCCTCTTCGACACGATCCAAATGGTCGACGGCTACACTGACATTATCGCCATGCGCCACCCTCGGCAAGGAGCAGCTCAGTACGCCCAAGATGCAGCACGAGTACCAATCTTGAACGGTGGCGATGGTGCCGGCCATCACCCCACGCAAACCATGCTCGATCTGTTTACTATTCGTCAGGCGCATGGTCGCCTTGATGGTCTGAAAGTGGTGCTTGCAGGCGATCTGCGTTACGGGCGAACAGTCCACTCACTTTCTCATGCACTGACACGCTTTGGTTGCGAATTGATTTTTGCAAGCCCAACCCTGTTGAAAATGCCAGCAGAGATAGTTTCCGACCTTCGAGAGCACGGCGCAACCGTCATAGAAACCGAAGATTTGTATGACTCGATTGGCGATGCTGACGTCGTTTACATGACCCGGATTCAGAAGGAGCGATTTGCAGATGAAGACGAATACGCACGCTGCGCTGGTGCGTACAAACTCGATGTCAAGCATCTTGCAGATGTCAAGGAAGACATGATCATCATGCACCCACTTCCGAGGGTCGATGAGATTCATCCGTCGGTGGATGACACACGACACGCTCGATACTTCGAACAAGCGTTCAACGGTGTCGTGGCTCGAATGGCACTGCTGTGCCGTTTACTCGGTGTCACAGTACCTGCTGATGTTGCCTCTGAAGGAGGTGTGCTCTGATGTCGAACGAACAAAGCATGCGCCGTGTCACCGCTATTCGAAATGGTACGGTTATCGATCACGTGCCTTCTGGTCAGGCCCTTCGTGTGCTTGAGATGCTAGGCATCGCAGGAGAGACATCAGTCCCAGTGTCATTGGTGATGAACGTGCCATCAAAGAAACTCGGATCGAAAGACATCATCAAGGTCGAAGACCGTGAACTCACTCAAAGCGAATTGGACCGCCTAGCGTTGGTGGCGCCTGACGCTCATGTCGCCATCATTCGTGCCTATGTTGTTGCTGAAAAATTGTCAATTAATCTTGGCGAAGAAGTTGTCAACGTTGTCCGATGTACGTTCTCCAACTGCATCACGACAAATTCCAGGGAGCCACTTGCTCATCGACTTCGGGTTGTAAGCAGGGATCCATTGCAATTGCGATGCCATTACTGTGGCCGACCACAAGATTTTGATGAACTGGTCAAGAATGTTCTTTGATCAGTCGTTGAGCAGCGCTCTAAAGTCGCACGCTTTGCACTGACTCCCAGATGTCATTGCTCCACATTTGGGACATGGCGTAGGCGGAGCAATGGATGGTTCGTCTCCAGGTTGTTTGTTTCTAAGGGCCTTGATGTTATCTGCCATGCGAAGAAGTCCGTGCCTCGTACCCGGTGAATCTGCTTCCATTTGAGCTACCAATTCTCGATGCCTCCAACGGAGTGCTCCTTGTGCATGCGGGCATTCTTCATGATGCAGTGGCAAGTTCCGGTGCAGCGCGTACAGGTGCACCTCCTGTTCGGGGATCCATCGTAATGGAACAATTCTCGGCGCCATGCCTTCCACGACTGTGGTTGTATGCGGGGCTAATCTGAGGGTTCTGTCAAGGTCGCCGTTGGTCATGTTCATTAACACAGTTTGGGCCATGTCATCGAGGTTGTGCCCAAGAGCAATGATGTCGGCACCGATTTTGTCTGCTAAGTGATTGATGCCTTGTCTGCGAAACACGCCGCAATAGGAACAGGGGAGCCGTGGCGCACTGGGGTTTGATTCAAGGAGGTCTGGAATACGACTTGCAACCTCATCCATTTCTTTGAAACTTAACTCTGGATAAGAGACAGTAATGAATTCGATGCCGAGGCGATCGCATAATTCTTGGGCGCATTCAAGGGATGGCGGACGGTATCCTTCAATGCCCTCGTCAACGGTTCCTGCAACGATGCGCACGTCAGGGCGTGCTCCGATTAAATCGACAAGACTGTCGAGGAGGACTGCGGAATCCTTGCCTCCAGAAATTGCAACAAAAATGGTCGTGTCACGATCTTTTGGCAACACGAGTTGTTGACGCAGTTCCTTTGCGATTTTCTTACGAACCGACTTTGCCATGTGTTCGTTGCATAATATTCGGCCCGAATAGGCCTGTTCTAGCACAGCAGGACGTGAACAACTGTCGCACTGGGGGATGACGAACCCCGGTGTTTCTTGCTCTGCCATGTGTGGTGGGAGGGCCATTGTGGTTTGAACTCCCCGCTCGGATTTGGTTCATAGGGAGGTCCAATTGAATCAAATATTCCAATTGGAGATTTAATTTTTCAATTGATTAATTCCACAAAAGAAAGCACGAATGGAATCATTTGTGTCGCCAGATCTATGCGTTCGTGGCGGCAACTGTACGCGGAAAGAAGTGCACTCAGGCTCTTCCGCGTTTCAAAACGATGAAGTCCAGTTGGGAAATTGATTTAGGTCTGCAAATCCCCCTTTAGGGGGATGGAAACAGCAACCTTCTTGAAGGCCACAACGCTGACGAGAGGTTTGAGCATCCATGTTACAACGTGCGCTGGCCGGATTGTATCGCCTTGATGGCGTTCAACAAGCCATGTTGTTCGATGACAGTGGTTCTCTATTGGCGAGCGTTGGCGATGAGGGCGCAATACCACCAGTCGATCATGCAGTGGACGTCCTATCCGCTGCTCTCGAAGCGGCAGATGCTCTTGGATTGGGATCAATCTACGAGGTTTGGTGTGAAGGGAAGGAACGTACAATGATTGACGTGGCGTCCCCAACACGGGTTGTAGCATTGTCCGGTTCTGGCGGCCGCTTGGCGCGCTGGCGTCATGCCATTGATAGAGATCGAAGGATCTTTGCCACCACCCCACAGTGAGTTGATGAAATGTTTACACTACCACAAGGAACACCAGTTGAAGGCGCAATTTCTGTCGAGGCTGGTGCGATTCAATCATTCGACCACGGCGTCATCAGTACATGGATTGGCCGAAGAAAAACGCCAGCAGGGCACCGTCTGGTTCGAGCAGGCCGTGTTGTTGGTTGGCTTGCAGAATCCGGGAAAGGCAAACTTTTGCTTGCAGGAAAGGAAGCTCGCCTGAGGCTCGAGGAACTTGAGGCGAAGGAACATTGCCGCCACATCGCAGGATCATATTCGCTCGCCGGCCTTGGGAGTGTGGCAGAAACAATCCCCGAAGCGTTTGAGCATCAAGCAGACCGCCAGGGACTCCTGCCTCGTGGCGACGCTGTTGTTCGTCTTCTGGCCAGAGATTTGTCTTCCGTGCTACGAGCTGTTGTGGAGCGCGATACCGTTCGTGGCGCCGTTGCTATCGATCAAGGTATGCTCATCGACAGCGTTGGCGACTTGCCCAATTCTCCAGAAATGTTGGCACAAGAAATCCATTCCACACTTGAATCCATGAACATCAGCGTGCTCGATGAGGATGGCGTCAGTAATGGAAGTCATTGGACGATGCACCATGAAGATGGCTCGCTTCTCTTAGCCAAAGCCGGTGACGTGTCATTGGGTGTGTGGACCGAGGCGAATACCAACCATGCGCGATTGATTTCTGCAGTGGCTGCAGTTCTTGATGGGGAAGTTGGAGCCATTGGCGCAGCCGGTGGTCCAATTCCAGATGGCTTTGTCCTTCGTGAAGGCCGAGGCGGCCCGGATGCAATCTTGTCCATGCTCACCGCTGGCGTCAAGGAACAGGTCACTGGCCATCTTCAATCCGGTCAATCCTCGACATCCGTTTCGGTGTTGCTGGCACGAGGTGTGCCTGTGGGTGTTTCCGCTCCCGAGGGACAGTCCCTCGAAGAGGCCATGCTGATCTTCACAGATTCCACTCGCATCTTGAAGTTGCACCGACTCCCTGCAGGAAGCATCATTTCAAGAGAATCCGGCACAGTTGAAGAATTCAAGCTTGATGACTTCCATGATTTACTTGTGACGCTCCGGACTCGTTCGGAGAGCCGCAGGGCCACCCTCAAGGCAAAACTGAACGATTTGTTTGGTTTTGAAATTGGAATGGAACAATTGCGCAAGAGTCGAGCCAGGGCCACATTTTCAGAAACTGTTGATGTCGTGAGTGGTGGTTTGCCCGGCGATACAGCCCAACCCTTGGCTGTTGATGCTGGATTACGTCGGCGTTTAGAAACTGCAGATCATCGAATTGATGAATTGGAGAAGGAAAAGGCCGCTCTTCAAAGTCACTTGGATTCCTCAATTGCAGCAGCAAATGCTGCACAAATCATAGCAAGAGAAGCCACTGAAACCCGTACGGAATCAACGACCTCTCTTGAGGAGGCTCACAGCCAATTTAGCACAATGCAAATTGAATTGGCGCAAGCCAAGGCATTAACAGAGCAAGCAGAAAATCGAGCAGAGCGTCTGGTTCGTCGAGTCAATGAACTTGAACATCAAGTCTCAGTGCGGGCTGCAGAGTTGGCCAAAGCACTCGGGGATGCATCCTCCAGCGAATCGCTTCGTACAGCGATCGAAGACATGTCGCTCAAGGAAGCAGAACTCAATGCAGAACTCGACACTCACAGCCAACAATTGGCAACGATACGGCAACAAACAGAGGACGATGAGCGTCGCCTTCAAGTTCTTCAGGAACAGGTTGCTGCAACACGAGAACGCCACGCTCGAGCTCAAGCCGAAGTCCTCCTGCTCGATGAGAAAGTCAAAACAAATACCGCGGAACTTGCCGCTATCGAGGCAGAAGCGAAGGCGAGCCGTCGCCGGGCTGAAGAAGATCGTGACCGTTTAGCTGCGGATGAGGCGAGGCAAGCCCAAGTTCAAGCAGAGTTGCGAGAACTGATGCAAGAACGCCGTCAAATTCTACGCGAATTGGGTGACCTTGGTGCACGTCGTGGTCATTCTGAAGCAGAACTTGCTTCATTGATCGAGCGAGCAGAAGCCTTGTCAGATGCCCATGAAGCGGCAGTGACGGATATTCAGGAAGCTGAGCGCCTACGGGCGAGGCTCGCGGAAGAACCACTCGCCCAAGCCTTGCTTGATGATGCTGCCACCTTTGACGGCCTTGGCCCTGTCCTCGAACGGCTCGAACATGCCCGGGCTTTGGGGTACTCTGTGACCTTACTCGACCGGGCTGTTGAGCGTGGCCTTCAAGTGATTCAATCCACAGTGGACCATGTCGCAGCCACACCACGGCATCTTTTGTCAAGCGAAGTCATGACCTTGCTTGAACGTCAAGTGCCGCAAACCGCAGGGGCAGTTCGAGGGCTCGCACGCTGGTCGGTTCAACAGCGGCTGGAACACCAACTTGGTGAAACTGTAGGGCATGTCGTCATCGATTTGGAACACCTTCTCGAAGATTATGACCGTTCGATCACCATGCTTCGTCGATTGAGAAATGTGCTCGAGCAACTGGTTCGATTGGGTGCTCCGCCAGAGGAAGTGGAAGCCCTACTCAACAATTGCACTCGCCCAGAAGCATTACCGAGCATTGCTCAGGCGACTCGAAAACTGATTCAAGTCGCATTGGATGATATCTATCTTGAGGCGGACCAAAGGGATGCAGGAGAGGCTGTAGCCTTGGAAGACACGGCTCGGGTGCTTGAGGAACTCATCACACAACTCGATGCATCTGGTCTTGCAGACGGAGTACCAAGAGGTATGCTCTGGGAATTCCAGCGCGATGGCCTGCTCCCATATGAGCGAGAATCCGTTCCAGCCTCTCAGCGCACCCCCGTCGAGACCGAAATGGTTGCAACCATGGAATCGTCTCTTGCCGGTGAAGTACCAGTCTCGCTCGATGCAACTCCAGAACATTCATCCTCCAATGAAGATGGCTGGGAATCAATGCCTGTTCCAGTTGATGATGCTGTAGAATCAGAGGCCATAACTCAAGTCCATGCTGAGCCAATTCCAGTCGTCTCGATGGATGGCGAAGGCAGCGATGAACGAGCCGCCTTAGAAGCTGAGTTAGCACAACTCGACGCTTCTTGGGAGCACCGAAAAGAACCGGTCGTTGAAGTGAAAGTAGATCCCGCACTTGCGGCATTGGAAGCACGACTCTCTGGATTGGATCTTTGAGGTGGTTGAATGTCAGAAGAGGCTACGACACTCATGGCTCGCGATGAATCTCCTGGTCGTGCCTATCCAATGGTTCTCGAGCGCCTTTTGTTTGTCGCTGCTGTTGTTGGGTTTGTTGTCCTTCAACCAAGTGCAATGGATGCCATCGATTCTCCAGCATGGCTCTCGTTCATTGTGGGCTGGTGTGGCTTACCCATTGGGCTCATGCTGTTTACCGAATTCCTTGGACGCGTGTTACAACGTGTCTGGTAAATTACCAATTAGAGATCAACGACGTCTTTCGTCGCTGCAACTGGTGCAGCCTGATTTTCACCACGGATGGTGTTGACAAGTCCCCATACACGTTCCCAAGGGACAAAGAACCTCAACAAAGCCATGATGCTCAAAAACATCAGTGCCGAAATCACCAAGCCGTAGGTGAGTGATAATTCAATGGATTCAGAGACTTGTCCAGCCCATTGACTTCCAGTTGATCCTTCGACGATGTCGAGCAGAACGCTGTGGAATCCAAGGGCGACCATTGTTGCGATTCCGGTCAGGCCGAGGAAGCCAAAGGTGTGTTTCAGATGTGTGTTCAGCACGTTGTCCATTTGTCGAACATATTCCGGGTCTCGCTTGCACGACTCAGGAAGCCGATATGCATACTCAAGGTATCGAATGACACCATATGAGGACTCTTGGAACACCATGATGAGCACGGCAATCATGATCAAAGCGAACTGTTCATTGGTGACCAGCATCAATCCAAACAGTCCAATGGTCGGTTCGGTAAATTGCGTCTCCACCGTTGTCAGCGCATCCCCATACGAGCCTAATTGTCCGTTGATGAGCGGGAACGCTAGGATGGCGTGGATACCAAGGAACAGCAGGGTGAAACCAATCGACCATGCAATTGAACGGCGAGATAAGCCCCAAATTCCACGGGTGCCCATAATGACAGGTAGCA
>Ga0208277_1000852_pt1 | contig 17961 bp, 17 predicted proteins | sample ETNtaG_5_FD_185782 | JGI IMG/M metagenome (GOLD analysis project Ga0208277, IMG submission 185782) | Marine microbial and viral communities from oxygen minimum zone, Eastern Pacific Ocean - ETNP201406SV205 (SPAdes) (version 2) | ecosystem: Environmental > Aquatic > Marine > Oceanic ...
TTATTTATAAAATTTTCCATAGTGTTGAGCATAGTTCTAAAACTATCTATAGTGGTTTCAAATTCTTCATCTGTTAGCTCAGATACTGCTAGATCTTCAATCTCATGGAATTTAGGAAAAAGTTTTTCCATCAACTCCTCTCCAGCAGGAGTAATATGAACAACAACTCTTCTAGCGTCGTCTGAATGAGGCACTCTTTGACAATAACCATGCTTCTCAAGCGTTATTAAAATACCAGTCAATGTACTTTTTGCAATACCAGCATTTTTTGCTAATTTGGCAGTCTCAAGATCTCCCCATACCCACATAACCCACATTACAACAAATCCAGAAAAAGATAAATTAAACTCTTTGAATAGGTTTTTTTCTGAAAAATTTCTAATCATTGATGTCAGCCTAAATGCATTTGAAATAATCGAAACTGATCGACCATACAGCCCAACAGAGATTAAGTGCTCCTTAGCTTTTGCTTCAGCTTTTGAAGGCTTTGGTTGAGCTTTATTGTTAATCTTTTCCATTAATTTAATGCTAGTTTAGGTCAAATTAGATCTAGCTAGTGTTGTCCCTCCCTTCCAAGACACTCCCACTTGACGGTAATATCCTTGTATTAACTCTTCAGGAGAGAGTAATTGGAATTCTTCAACTGGTGAAGAGAAAAACTCAATCTCAAAAGATCCTTTAAAGGTGAGCCCAATCTCTGCATCATAGCCTGACATAGTCACTACCTCATTCAAACTATCTTTGCCATCACATTCAATCGAAGGCATCCATCGATTATGAACCATCGGCAATGCATTGACAAATCCTGAATGGTCTGACTCATCCTCAATCGTGAATTTAGCTTGAATGAGTCGATGGTCATATGCGGCAAGCGTTGCGCCAAAGGTTCCACCTGGCTGAAGTCGAGGACCCGCCTTACCAACACTAGTAGGCCTAGTTAAATGAATGGAGCCGATTTTTTTTGGATATCCCTGAAATTGGCCTCGCATAACGGCATAGTCTTTATCAACCCATATATAAGCGCAACGTGAGTAAGTTTTTCCTTGAAATTTACATCTTACAACGAAAAATACTTCTTTGTATTGAGCTCTCATAGGGTCTAATAGCTCATTAAAGTCATCACTACAACTTTGCCAGTCGGCCCAAATTACCGCTACAGCACCAGGATCTTCATCAGCCAATTCAAATCCTTCTGGTAAAAGCTCAGCTACACGATCAGGATTAGTTCTATATTCTAGAGTCAAGAGAGTTCCAGAGTAGTGCCAAGGAACATTAGGAAGCAATGAAGAAATCCCAGTTGATGTCCTAGGAAACATGAAACCTTTTATAGACATAATTAATATTTAGTTATAATTGAAAATAATATGATACCATTCGACATCGAATGAATTGATAAAATTTATCTTTTTGATATTTAAATTCATAATATAATATCTAATCATTCGTATCCTAATGAAATAAGGAAAAATACAAATGTCTACTAAAGAATATAGAAGAATATTGTTAGACGGCGATTCAGTACAGACCACTCTAGAAGGGAATGAGCTAGTAACAAAAGATGGAAGAAGCATTGATATTGAGGAAGCCCAACATCTCCCTCCTACTCAACCTTCAAAGATTATTTGTGTCCATTTAAATTACGAAAGTCGTGTCAACGAATATATTACAAAATTACCTCCTGCTCCAACATATTTTCATAAACCAATTACAGCACTTAATAGTCATCAGGGTGAAGTCATTCGACCAGATCGATGCAAATGGCTTAACTATGAAGGTGAGATTGCTATTGTTATCGGTCGAAACTGTCGCAATATTAGCCCAAAGGAGGCCAAGGATTATATCGCCGGCTATACAATAGCGAATGATTACGGGCTGCATGATTTTAGAGATACTGATGCTGGATCAATGCTAAGAGTTAAGGGCTCCGACACACTTTGCCCTGTAGGACCTGGACTTATTACTGGTTGGGATTTTCATAATAAAGGCATACGCACTATTGTCAACGGCAAAGTGATGCAAGATGCAAATACTAATGAGATGGAATGGGACATGAATTATCTTGTTGCAGATATTGCACGCAACATTACTCTTCAACCAGGAGATTTATTGCTTTCAGGAACACCAGCAAATAGTCGCCCAGTTAACCCTGGTGATATTGTAGAAGTAGAAGTAGAAGGCTTAGGCCTACTATCAAATAAAATTGTTCATGGAGATACACCCATCCGTGATGATGTTGGTGCGCAACCATCTAGCTCCGAAGAAGTAGTCTCTACAGCTATGGGTGGTGACTGGGAATTTCGAGGCCAGAGAGCAGCAGGCGGTCAAGGGGCCAAATTCTACAAATCATCTATTGAAAAAAAATAAGTTATGGGGAAAAAAATATTTAAAACAGTCGGTCCAATAAATAATGACGATATTGACGCAGACATTACTAGTCATGATACTTATGAAAAAGGATTCCCCCATATGGCATTTAAAAGAATGCGTGACAAAGACCCTTGTGCCTGGATTGACGAAAATGATGGGGGCAAGGGTTTTTGGGCAGTCACTCGCTACAATGATATTAGAGAAGTTAATGGTTTACCAAAAATCTTCAGTTCAGCTCAAGGCATTCGCCTAGAGGAGCAATCTAAAGAAGAGTTTGAAGCTCGAAAAACATTCCAAGAGACTGATCCTCCGATACACACTCGTCAACGCATGATGTTTCATCGAGGCTTTACACGCAAACTGGTTTCAACCTATGAGCCATTGATTCGTGAAATTTGTAACGATATTCTTAATGATGCAGTTGATTTGAGTGAAGTCGATGCCACCAAAGAAATTGCGAAAAAATTACCAATGCGAATGTTAGGGCGAGTCGTAGGCACACCTGATGAAGACGCTGAATGGTTAGTTTCAAGGGGTGACTCTATGATTGCCAACAGTGATCCAGAATTCACGGACTTTGTTATTGATAAAGTAGATACAGATGAATACAGATTCTTGCCTTTTCGCTCTCCAGCAGGAAAGGAAATTTACGATTACGGAGAAAAACAAAAAAAACTTCGTGAAAATAATGATATGGGTGATGTAATGTCAATGCTGCTTCAGCCAGATAAGCAAGGTGACACACTTTCAGATCTTGAATTTAAAAACTTCTTTGCACTGATGGTAGCTGCAGGTAATGACACGACAAGATACTCAATGGCATCTTCTATGCATGCCCTAGCAAACAATCCATATATTTTTGACTACCTAAAATCTGCTCCTGATGATGCCCCAATTTGGTTGAGTGCTACCGAAGAATTTATAAGATGGGCATCACCAACTATGCACTTTAGGCGAACTGCTACAGAAGACTACAAGCTACACAATAAAAAAATAAAAGAGGGTGACAAAGTCGCAATATGGTTTACATCTGGAAACTATGATGAGCGTAAATTTAGTAATCCATTTAGCTTCGACTTAGAGAGAGAAAATAATCAACATATTGCTTTTGGACAAGGAGGACCTCATACTTGTTTAGGAATGTGGCTTGCTCGTCTAGAAGTTAGGGTAGCTATGCAAGAATTACTCAAGAGAGTGTCAAAAATTGAACAAATAGGTCCTGAAAAATACTTACGCTCTAATTTTATTCGTGGTATAAAAAACTTGCCAGTTAGGTTAACATCGGCATAATAATATTAATCAATTAACTAAAGGAGACAAAATTAGAGATGAATGATTACAGAAGAATTCGAGTACTATTCTCAGATCACCTAGGTCTAGCAAGAGGAAAATACCAACCAATCAACACTGCTTCAGGAGGGGAAGCTAAGTTTTGTATTAGTCTATATGGCCTTACTTATGATAAACAGCTCCTGCCAGCACCAGGAAGCGGCCTATTAGATGGCTTACCTGATGTAGTTGCCAAATACAAAAAAGAGGACATCCGCCCTTCATGGGAAACTGATACTGGTGTAGTAATACCAGACATTGAATTTAAAGGAAAACCTCTAGCACATTGTGGACGAAATGTTTTAAAAAAGACAATTGCTCAATTTGAAAAAATAGGCTTAACCCCTTTTATTGGAATCGAACTTGAAGCCTATGTTTTTGAAAAAGACAATGATGATAACTGGGTACCTTATAACACTCCAGGAGCATACGTATATGGAACTGGAGCAAAGATAGACCCTGCAGGTTTAATTGATGCAGTTTGGGAAGAAGCTGAAGCTTGCGGCATTGAACTAGAGTCTTTTAATTCAGAATTTGATTCACCACAATTTGAATTAACCTTAAAGTACGGCAAGGCCTTAGAAGCTGTTGATCAGATCTTTTTATTCAAATCAATGGCAAAAGAAATTTTTGAGCAAAATGGCTATTTATTAAGCTTCATGCCTAAGCCTTTATCAGCAAATGGCGGAAGTGGAATGCATATTAACTTTAGCTTCAATAACAAAAAAGGCAAGAATGCAATTTATGATAAATCTTCTAGTGATGGATTGTCAGATATTGCAAAAAAATCAATCTCTGGACTCATTCATCACCACGAAGGTATTGCGGCTCTAGTTGCGCCAACAGTTAACTCTTACCGCAGATTATTGCCAGCAAGTCTTTCAGGATATTGGGCAAACTGGGGTTATGATCATAGAGGTGTCACGACTAGAATTCCTGATGATCGTGGGCCTCTTTCAAGGATTGAATTTAGGATGGCAGATTGTGCCGCAAATCCATACACCGCTGTAGCTGCAGTTCTTCAAGCTGCAAAATTAGGGATAGAGAATGGCTATGAGTTGCCTGATGCAGAAACTGAAGATTGCCTAGAGTCGCAAAGTACAGATAGACATGTTCCAGACAATCTTGCACTTGCTTTAGAAGCTCTAAATGCTGATAAAGCTCTATGTGAAGCGATAGGTCAAGAATTGGTAGATAATCACACTGCTATTAAGGAACAAGAATGGCAAGATTACATCTCCCATACAACAGACTGGGAATTTGATCAATATCTCAAATATATCTAGTATTAAGCTATGTCAAATAGAGTTGCTATAAATGGTGTTGAGGTTTCAACAGATCACTATATTAATGGAAAGCGAATTTCCTCAGAAAAAAAATTCTCTGTAATCAATCCAAATAATCCAAGTGAAATTCTTGCTGAAGTCTCAAGAGGGGACGAAACAACTGCAAAGCTTGCGGTTTCATCAGCTAGAAATGGATTTAATGTATGGTCAGAAATGACCGTGGATGAACGTTCATTAATTATGCACAAATTGGCCGATCTGATTGATAGCCATGTTGATGATATTTCACGCATTGAATGCCTAGATATGGGAATGCGTCACGAAAGCCTAAGAAATAGAGTCATTCCTAGAGGTGCTAGAAATTTTCGCTCGTATGCTGATATAGCAAAAGAACATAAACCAAGAAAATGGCATTCCAATACTACAGAAAATGAAATTCAAAGAATGCCAAGTGGCATTAGCGTCATTATCACGCCATGGAATGCTCCGTTTATGCTGGCTACCTGGAAATGCGCACCTGCTCTAGCAGCAGGAAATAGTGTAATTTTAAAACCTGCTGAGTGGTCTCCATTATCAGCATCATTACTAGGTGATTTAATAGATGAAGCAGGTTTCCCACCAGGAGTTTTTAACATAGTTCAAGGTATTGGCGAAGAGGTTGGGGCAGCACTTGTATCAGATGCTGATGTAAATCGCGTCTCCTTTACAGGCTCTCCTGAAGCGGCTCGCAATATAGGCAAATCTGCTGCTGAGAATATTGTTCCATTTACTGGTGAATTGGGCGGTAAAAGCCCATTAATTATCTTCCCTGACGCAGATTTTGATGCTGCAGTTCAAAAAGCAGTTGGTCAGTTTGATGATTCTGGTCAGGTTTGTCTGGCTGGCACAAGGTTATTGGTTCACTCTTCCATAAAAGAAAGATTTTTAACTCGATTCCTAGAATTAACTGCTCAACAAAAACTAGGACCAAGTTTTGATGATGCAACAGAAATTACCCCAATGATTCATCCTGATCATTTAAAAAATGTTGACGATTTTGTTAAACGAGCAAAAATCAATGGCGATAAAATTCTTTGTGGTGGAAAAATATATAAAAAGGGTCAATTGTGGTTTGAGCCAACATTAATTGAACCCCTTTCAAACGAATCTGAAGTAATCCAAAAAGAAATTTTTGGTCCAGTATTAACTCTTCAAACATTCAATAGTGAATCTGAGGCAATTGAATTAGCAAATAGCACAAAATACGGGCTTTCAGGAATGATTTATACCAATAATAGTGCTACTGCGCAACGCGTAGGAAGAGCGGTTCGTGCTGGCACGGTCTGGGTTAATTGCTTTCTTATCAGAGATTTAACAGCACCTTTTGGTGGCTTTGGCATTAGCGGCATTGGGCGTGAAGGCGGCGATTATGGAATAGACTTTCATAGTGATTTAAAAACTTTTCAGATAATGGATAACTCTCTATCTGAATAAAACTTTTTTCTTAATAAATATAAATAATGACATTAGTTAAATACATATTAGAAGACAACTCTGAAGTTAGCATTGAGGCTGACGTAGGTCAAAATTTAATGCAACTTGCAATAGACAATGGCGTCGAAGGAATTGAAGGAGCATGTGGTGGCTCTTGTATGTGTGCTACTTGTCATGTTAAAGTTGAATCTATTAATGGAGTCCAAATCGAAGACAGATCTGAAATGGAGCTGGAAGTACTAGAAATGGAAATTGATGAAGTCGCACCAAATAGTCGCCTAGGATGTCAAATTGTAATAAGTGAAGGAATAGAATCTATCACTGTACGTATTGATTCTATAAGTAGCATATAGCATGTCAGTAGTTATCATTGGTGCTGGGCATTCAGGTGTAGCCGCAGCAACAGCTTTAAGAAAATTAGATAAAGATATAAAAATTACTCTTATCTCTAATGAGGATAATTTACCCTATCAAAGACCTCCTCTTTCTAAAAAAACAGTTTTCTCTGAAACTCCAAGCCCTGATCTAATCCTAGGTAAAGATTTTTACAATAAAAACGATATTAACTTACATACTAACTCAGCTGTTGATAAGATTAACCCTGAAACAAGTAGCATTATATTATTCTCCAAAGACATAATTGAATATGAACAACTCATCATCGCAACTGGCACAAAAAGACACGAACTAAAAGTCCCTGGAGAGGACCTAGCTAAAACCCTCTATTCGATAAAAGATGCCCAAGACCTCTCTAAATCAATAGCTAAGGCAAAAAAAATAAGTGTGATTGGGGGTGGTTTTATTGGTTGTGAAATTGCTGCTGGTGCTCGAAAACAAAACAAAGAAGTAACCTTATTAGAAGCTGGACCATCAATATTGAGTCGATCAGTTGCTCCTATTTTTGCTCAAACGGTTTCACAATATCATAATACTCAAGGTATTAATATTTTGACAAACTGTAAAGCTTTATCACTAAACAAAAATTACATTGAAACGACTTCTTCAAACATTTCAACAGACTTAGTTATTGCAGGTATTGGGGTAACTCCAAATATCAAACTAGCTATCGAAGCTAACTTAGAGATTGATAATGGTGTTTTAGTTAACGAATACCTTCAAACGTCAAATGAAAATATCTTTGCCATTGGCGACATTGCAAACTTTCCATTTAATTCTGATTCTGGTCGTCTGCGTTTAGAATCAATACAAAATGCTAATGAGCAAGCTAAAACTGCAGCAAAAAATGTTATTGCTCTTAGACACAATGAAAAATTATTAAGTTATTCACCTGTACCCTGGTTTTGGTCAGATCAGGGTGATTTAAAGTTGCAAATGGTTGGCGTTGGGAGCTTAAATGCAAAACACCACGTGCTAGAAAATCAACCCAATGGAACTTTAACAGTACTTCATTTTATTGATAGTCAATTAGTTGCTTTAGACACTCTCAATCATGGCTTAAATCATATTTGCGGAAGAAAGCTTCTTGCATATAAACAGCCGATTTCTATAGATGATATTAATAAATTTAAAGGAAATTTAAAAAGTTTAGTCAATCATCTTTATTGAGGACAAAAAATATTGATTAAGTCCAACCGTTTTCCGGTTGATCAAACCAGAGGTGAACTTGGCCAGTACCAGTTGCACTCTCATAATCACCAAATTGCTGACCTTTCACTTTACAATCAACCCCTCCAATTGCCTCTGCCATAATTAGGTAATGACCAAATTTGCCTTCTGGAGCAAACTGATTATATTGATCCATTCCATCAAATACGGATTTATGGTCACCATTTTTTAACCATTCAATTCTTTTCTCATCAGCCTCTCTTGCTTCTGGTGTAACAACATTTATTGGGTCAGAAGTCTCATGCTGCTCTAGTTCACCAAGCGGCCAAAATTTATGACTCAATCCACCACTTGCCAAAAGAACTACACGCTTATTGGATTGCTTTATAGCTTCGCTTAATCCTCTACCAACTTTCATGAATTGTTCTTTTGTCGCAGTGGCACAAATACTCATAGAAAGCCATTGTTCATCTCCTTGAAGATACTCAAGCATGTTTACAGTAGGGTAATGAATGGGCAAATGCTCATTATTATTGGAAGAACAACGAACACCATTTTCATTTACACGCTCAGCAATATTACTCGCTAACTCAGGGTTTCCAGGAATATCAAATGGAATACTGTTCATTGTCCGAGGGAGCTCGTCAGACGTGTAAAATCCTTGGCGTCTTTTATGGCTAGATACAATAAACTCTACAATAGTAAACCAATGCGTATCAAGCACTATCACTACATCTGGCTTAAGTGAGTCAAATACTTTTTGTTTAATCTCTTTTAAACCAGGCACCAAAGAAATTTCTTTGCCATCATTTAGAGCATATCTTTGCTCTTTATTCATCATAATTGTTGGCGCATGTGATACAAGACCAGCGCCTACTATTTCACCCAAAATATTTCTCCAAAATAATCAAAAAAATACCAATACTTCAATTTTGTTCGTATACGAACAATATACTACAATGGTAATTCATAGTCAACAAAACTTATGCTTTATTAATACAAAAAAATTATTATTTTTCAACATTAGAAAAGTTAGAATAGAAAAAATCCATTATCCATTTTGACCAAATAGTCGAATCAGATTTTCCAATTTCAATACAAGTATTTGCCTTCTCAATATCCTTTTCGCTTAATATTGATTTCGTTTCCTCAAGAAAGTTATACATTGCACGCTTTGGCTGCTCTGGATGACCTTGTAAACAGAGAATATTGCTACCAATAGTATATGCGTAGTGAGGATAATCCTCAGAATTTGCAAAACTTATCGCATCTTCAGGCAGCTTCGTTACTCTCTCCTTATTGAAATGAAAAAGATCGGTAGTAATCATCTTTTTTTTCATCCAAGGAAAGTTTTTTTTAATATCTAGAGAAAAGCTTCCAATCATCCAGCCTTTTTCATTATTATCAACAATTCCGCCAAAATGCTTAGCGATTAACTGGTGTCCAAAGCATACTCCAACAATTGGTTTGTTTTTATTGTGTGCTTTATCAATAAATTCTGAAAGCATTTTTATCCATTCATAATTGTCATGAACGCTAGCAGGGCTTCCTGTCAATAAGTACCCATCATAACTTGCTATATTCTCAGGAAACTCATACTCAGAAACATAAAAAATATCAAATTTTACACTCTTATTGTCAGGCTCTAGCAAGCTAACAAACTTCTGACCATCAGTAATACCATTGTCAACATTCCAATGCATTTTAGGTACTGAATCGAGTATCGCGATTTTAATTGAATGACTATTCATTTACCATCTACCAATAATTATTCCTAATTTTTCATCAGTCTCAGGAGAGCGCTCATAAAGCTCATCTAAAGCAACCACTGTCCTTTGTTTTCTGTGTCTTAACCAATAAAATAATTGCTTCTCAAAATCAGCTAACTTTTCTGAATGATCTTGACTTTCTCCCAAGTCGATAAACTCGTTTGGGTCATTTATCAAGTCATAGAGTTGAGGACGGTACCCCTCCCAATAAATATACTTCCATTGACTATTTTTAATCATATAACCTCGACAGTCATATGGATGCTTATCAAGAATTTTTCTGGCACCCCTATCGCCATAGTCTATTTCAGCAAAAACGGTATCTCGCCAAGTTAAATTATCGCCATAAAGCAAAGGTAAAAGTGAATGTCCTTCCATCCTATTGGAGGCAAAAGAGCCATCCATCATATCAACAATAGTCGGGACTATATCTACCGATTCGGCCATTCTGATTTCTGAAGTTCCACGTAATTTTTTTGGCATTTCAGGATCAACAATAATTAATGGAATTCTAACCGAAGGTTCATGAAATAAGTCTTTCTCTCCAAGGTAATGATCACCAAGATAATCCCCATGATCACTAGTAAAAATAATCGAAGTATTTTCAGTCAAATTATTTTCATCCAAAAATGACATAAGTCTACCAATATGATGATCAATTTCACTGATTAAGCCCATATATGTTGGAATGACATGTCTACGTTTTTTCTCGTCGGTGTAATTTTTAGAATATTCAAGTTGTTGAAAGGCTGAAAAAACAGGATGAGGATTTTTTATTTCAGCCTTATCTTTATTAACCTTTAATACATCTGAATCTTTATAAATTTCGTGATATGGGGCAGGGGCTAACAATGGCCAATGAGGATTAAAGAAACTTAAATGGAGGCACCATCCTTTACTAGAGCTCCTTGAAGCAATATATTCCATTGCACGATTTGTTAGAAAGGCTGTCTCAGAATGCTGCGCATCAATATCGGAAGACAAATGAGCATTTCTCATTTCCCAGCCGCTATATTTAACACCGGATTGAGTTGCTGTATTGGCGGCATTTTCCCAAGGATTGTGCATCTTATAACCCTGTGATAGTAAGTAATTGTTATAACCTACACCCTCCTGGAGTATTGGCTCAGGATATAAACCAAAATACTGCTCAAAAGGAGTAAACCCATTATCATGCCGATCTAAAGCTATTTCAGACTCTATAGGGATATCAAGACGTTTTAATGCATCTTTATTTGGTCGACCCTCACTCTTACCTATAACATGCGCTTCACCACCAAGTTCTCGAACATAATCACCCAAAGTAACCTCATCTACCCGTAATGGATCATCATTAGCCATCACTCCATGACTAGACATATAGCGACCCGTATAAAAACTTGCCCTGCTAGGACCGCATAATGGAGCATTACAATGGCTGTTTTCAAACAACATGCCTCTACTAGCAAGCATATCGATGTTGGGTGTTTTTATACTTGGATGGCCAGTACAGCCAAGATAGTCATACCTTAACTGATCACACATAATAAAAAGAACATTTTTTTTCATATGATTCTTAAATCAATTAGTTTTTTTGTATTGTCTCCATACCACCCAAAAATGGGTTGATAATGCGATTACAATTATCGCAAAAATTGTTCCTGAAATTGGCCTATCGATATAATCAAAAAGATTATCAATGCGAGCTTGACTTGCGCGAAATTTTTGCTCCATAATAGTACCTAATACCATTCCAAGGATGATTGGCACAATAGGCAGGTCAAGTTTTTTTAATACATAACCAAAGATACCAAAAAATGCACACATTATGCAATCAACAAAAGAGTTCCTGAGTGTGTATACCCCAACAAATGAGAGGCCTAAAATAGTGATGCCCAAAAAACGTTGTGGTATCTGAATTATTCTGAGTAGAGATTTTGTTGCAACTAATAAGAAAATCATCACAATGATATTTATTATGAACAGGCTCTCATATAACCCATATACAAAATCAATATGGTTTTCAAACAAATCTGGGCCTGGAATAATGCTATGGACATAAAAGACTGACAACATCATTGCGGTTAAAGCTTCGCCTGGAATTCCAAGTGCCAAAAGAGGTATCATTGCTGCGGCTGGAACGGCATTATTTGCAGCTTCCGCGGCAATAATTCCTTCTGGAGCACCCTTGCCAAACCTTTCTGGCTTTTTAGAGATTCCTCTGGCTATGTTGTATGAAAAAAATTGTGCTAAGAATTCTCCTACACCAGGAATTATTCCCATTATGACTCCCATAAAAGAAGAAATGATAGCGACAGTTTTATATTTTATAAAACCAAAAAATCCTTCATTTTTTCCACCCTTTAAACTCGGCATCGGAACTTTTTTATCATTTCCTGTAAGTAGAATAAGTGCTTGTGAAACAGCAAACAAACCGAGCAATACAGTAATCAAATCAAATCCAGATAAGAGCCATGATTGATCGAAAGTAAATCGCTTCGTATATTTAACGCTTTCCATACCTACAGTACTTATAAACATCCCAAAAAATACTAGCATTCCAGCGATTACAGTTTGTTTTCGATGAGAAATAACAACTAAAACCAAACCCAATAAAGCAGCCATTAATATATCTCTGGAACCAAATAATGGGGCTACTTTTGCTATCAGAGAAGTCATAAAAATAAGAGCAATAATTGAAATAATGCCTCCGGTGAACGAAGACCAGTAAGCCAAGGTAATTGCACGCCTTGCCTTATTATTTTTTGTCATACTGTAACCATCATAGGTAGTTAAAGCATTGACAGGTGTTCCGGGGGTGTTAATTAATATTGCTGGAATAGCTCCACCATACATCGCTGAACCATAAATACCGAGCAAAACAGTAATCCCAATGATGGGATCCATACTATAGGTTGCGGGAAGTAAAATAGCAATAGCTACAGCTGGGCCTACTCCAGGAATTGCACCAATAATTACTCCACCAACAGAACCAATCAGAATGGCTACCCAGACATCCCATCGAAGAAATATTTCAAAACTTGAAAGAATTACATCCATAAACCCTGATTAAAAATAGATCATAAAAAATGTTGACCAGCCATCTGGTAAATACTCATAGATGGCACCACTAGAAATTTTGACTTTTAATAATGATTTAAATGCTACTACAATTCCAAAACCTGTTGCTAAACTAATTAGCAACATAGAAAGAGTTCGATAACCCTCTCTAATTGTTAGTAAAACGAAGAACAACAAAGTTGAAAGAAGGTAACCAGCTAAAGGAACCAGCCAAACATACAGTAAAAAATAAATAACAAACTCAAAAGGCTTTGCCCAAGATTGCAATTCTTTTAATTCGCTCTGAAACTTACCTTCAATTTTATAATTTTGCCAAATCTGAAAACTATAAAACACGCTAAATAAGGTCATCCCCACGATACAAAAAGTAGGCCAAAGCCTTGGCTGTTTGACCAAGGGAACGTTATCAAACCATTTTGTTTGATATGGAATTGAGATTAACAAAACCGATACAAACAATAGCATAATAATCACAAAGACTAAATTACCCGCTTGGTATTCTTTTTTTTCCATAACAATCTGGATAAATCTTGATTAGTCTATTTTATGATAAATAAAAAAAAGGAAGGCTTAACCTTCCTTTTTTTTTATTTGACTTTACTTAATTATAGAAGACCGCCAATTGTTGTCATTGTCTCTCTATCTTTATTGATTTGAGCTTCTGAAGCGTCAGCATCCATCCAGTATATTAAAGCACCAGTATCTGCTGCTACTTGCTGAGCTCTATCACTTAGCATTGATTTTTTAGCAACCGCTATGATTTTGTCTTTAACATCTTGAGATGTTCCTGATTCAACAAATAAACCATTCCATAAAAAGATATCTAGATCAGATATCAACTCGCCAATAGCTGGCGTGTTTGGTACTTTAGAGATTCGCTCATTAGTTACAGAAACCAACACTTTAACATCGTCTAAACATGGCAGAATCAGTTGAATTGTCGTATTAATTACATCAGCATCACCCGAAGCCAATGTATTACAATCCAACATATCAAAAGCAGCATCTGAACCCCATTCAAAGCCCATAACTTTAGCTGCAGCTTTAGTTACCTGAGTTGGTGTAAGTGGATCACCAAAGTGTCCAAGTGTTACTTTGTTAGTTTTAGCATAACCCGCTAGTTGAGCCATAGAACTATATGGCGCATCTCCTGAAGTCGCAATTACAAACGGATAAGTTAAAAATATACCTAAAGGCTCGAAAGTCTCTTTAGTTAAGCCTTCTATTCCAAGCTCTGGTCCAACAACAGGAACACCGATTACAAATGAACCAACCATAGAGCCATCTGCATCAGCAGCCGCTACTTCCATTGCTCCCGGGAATGGACCACCGCCACCACCTGGCTTATTAACAACAGCTGCAGCAACACCATATTCAGCCTGAAAGTCTTCTGCAATCATCCTAGTTAACACATCTTCAAGATCTCCAGGAGGCCATGGCACAACAAAAGTCACAGGTTTATCAGGATAATCAGCCTGAGCTATTGGCATACCTACCAAAAAAGTTGAAAGTGCAAAAAGCACTCCAATAATAATTTTCTTCATTCTTTTTTCTCCTTTATTTTTGTAAATTTCATAAAAAAAACACCCTTAAATAATCCAAAGATTATTCATTTAATCATTGAAATTCATATTAATCAGACGTTCGTATACGAACAATTTAAATATATCATATTATTTTTCAATAATCAAGTTTCATAATTCAAATTAAATTTGAAACTTAATAATCTGAAAAGAATAGATTATTTATTTTTTTCAAGAACATGGCGCTTAAAAACTTCGCCGCGCTCATTAAAATCAACAAACATATCAAAACTTGCACAGCCAGGTGAAAGCAATATTGCACCTTTCTTGGCTATAGCTTTTGATGAGACAACTGCTTGTTTCATTGATTCAACAATGCTTACAGGACAGCCATTAATCTGCTGAGAAAATAATGTTGCAGACTCTCCAATCAAGATCACAGCATTAATCTTTTCACTTATTAACTGAAAAAGTTTTGAGTAGTCTTCTTTTTTTGCAATCCCACCGGCAATTAAAACTATCGATTTATATCTATCTGAAAGAGCCTCAATAGCTGTGATAGTAGAAATTGCATTGGTAGATTTGGAGTTATTGAAGTAATCTATTCCACTAAGATTTGTAACCCACTCCAATCTATGTGGTAAACCTGTAAAGGACTTTGCGACCTGTGTCATCTCCTGTACTGATAGCCCAGCTTGTCGACCAAGCGTTAGGGCTGAAAGTATATTTTCAACATTATGTCGCCCAACCACTATCAGGTCATCACTTGTCATTAGAATATTTTTACCCTGGTAAATGGTATATACACCACCAACTTTTTTTGCACTAAATTCACAACTTTGAGTAGCCTCTTCAATTGCGTAGCAACTATCACCCTTGATACCTTTCACTAAAGGCTCATTAAGGTTAACAACCGAATACTGGCAATATTCATAAAGTTTTAGCTTAGAGGCAATATAAATATCATAATTTGGGTATCTATCTAGGTGGTCTGGGCTGATATTAGTTACTACCCCAGTTAATAAATTAAGGTTGTTTGTATAATCTAACTGGTAACTAGACATTTCAACAACGTATAGCTCAGCTTCGTCACTCAAACTCTCCATAACTGGTTTGCCAATGTTGCCGCAAATGACTGCGTTTTTCCCACTACCTATAGCCATTTCACCTAATAATTGGGTCACTGTAGATTTACCGTTAGAGCCGGTAATGCCAACAATTGGCGCCTTTGTATAGCGACCAAAAAGCTCAATATCACTGATAACGGGGATTTTTTGTAGTCTCGCCCAGCCAACAATTGATTCTGTTTCCGCAATTCCAGGACTGATGACAACTTCAGTGATATTTTCAAGTAGTGATTCTTTCCATTCACCAAGATGACAATCTGAGAGTAGATTTTCTTTGATACATATATCTTGCATTGGCGGTGACAAACGAGAATCCGCTATGCGGTAGTCAACATTATTTGATGAAAAGAAGCGTGCAACCGACAAACCGGTCAGTCCCATACCCAAAATAAGTTTCATGAAACCCTTGTGTTTTCGACCAAAATTGACTATATTTTACACTTTTACTTTTACAATATTATTATGCCAACAAATGTTCAAACAACTTCTAGTTCGATTGCGATTAATCGAACACTAAGAAATACTTATCAGCTTCTTTCTGCAACACTTCTATTCAGTGGCTTAATGGCATACCTTTCAATGTATCTAAACTTGCCATATTTTGGACTTTTAATAACGCTTGGTGGTTACTTTGGGTTGTTATTTTTAGTCACAAAACTTAGAAACTCTGCCTCTGGAATTTTTGCTGTCTTTGCGCTTACAGGCTTCATGGGGTTAACTCTTGGACCTATTGTAGGTGCCTACACAACTGCTTTTTCTAACGGAACAGAGCTTGTTGCAATGGCTATGACTGGAACTGCTGCTATTTTTCTGTCACTTTCCTTTTATGCACTTGTGTCGCAAAAAGACTTTAGCTTTTTATCTGGCTTTTTAACAGCCGGTATTATCGTTGCATTTTTAGCGGGTATCGCTGCTTACTTTTTTCAGATTCCTGCTTTATCTTTAACTGTTTCAGCAGCATTCATTATTCTAATGAGTGGACTGATTCTTTTTGAGACGAGTAATATCATCCGTGGTGGTGAGACTAACTACATCATGGCTACAGTGACGCTGTATATTTCTATTTATAACTTATTCTTAAGCCTGCTTCACCTTTTAGGTGTTTTCTCTGGCAATGACTAGTGATAGATAGCGATGGATATCGCGCTAATGTAGGTATTGTAATTACTAATGACAAAAAACAGATACTCTTAGCAAAGCGGTATAAACAAGAAGGTTGGCAACTGCCTCAAGGTGGAATTGATAACAATGAAACCGAGTTGGATGCTCTTTATCGAGAGCTACAGGAAGAGGTAGGCCTGAGTTCAACTCATGTCACACTGATAGCTAAGACCCCAAAATGGCTCAGATATGAACTACCAAATGAGCATATCAGAAGAACTCAAAAACCTACTTGCATTGGTCAAAAGCAGGTATGGTTTTTAGTGAAACTTGACTCAAGTGATGATGAAATCACTCTAAATCAACATGATGATATTGAGTTTGATGAATGGAAATGGGTAGACTACTGGAATCCAGTTGATGAAGTTATCAATTTTAAAAGAGATGTCTATGAAGATATGTTGAAAGCGTTAGCACCAATCCTCTTTGAAAATGAACACTCGATCCCCTCCAAACTTTCAAGGCCATTACAATTTAGCGCTATCAGACTATAGCTGAGATAGACTCTTTTTAATGATCTCTACTGGAGTCATTATGTGATTTTCAATGAGTTTAGAAATGGATTTTTTGTCTCTATCAAGAGCCAAAATCATTAATGCAGCGTGTTCATTTTGGTTAATTTTAAGTGTCTCGGCATTAGAAACATTTTCCTTGAGCCATAAATTACGATACCTCTTTGATTTTTCAAATAATGAATCTCTTATTTGGAGAAGTCTTGGTGATTTACAACCAGAAACCAATGCATCATGAAATAAACTATGGCGATTCTGCCATTCAAACACATCAATATTTTTTAATTTACTATATTTATTCAGTCTATGAGATGCCGCTATTATGCTTGCTTCCCAATAGTCATCCCCATGCTCGATTGCCATATCGATACAAAGCGACTCTATTTTAGCTCTAGCTTGATAAATATCTTTCAAGTCGTCAATTGAAATTTCACTAACGTAAAAGCCTCTTTGATTTTCGGAAACTACTAGATCTTTTACTATTAATTGAGATAAAGCCTCTCTAAGGGGGCTTGTACCAACATTATATTTATCCTTTAAAGTCTTTATATGGAGTTTTTGTTGAGGAGAAAACTCACCTGAAATAATATCATTTGTTAATGAATCAAGTATTTGAGCAGCAGTATTTTTTTTAGAACTATCCACGGGTCAGAAGCCTTTAAAACTCCAAATAATTTCTAAATTAATCATAAATATTTTATATTTTATATTTGAATTTTATCATAAATGTAGTTATAATACAAAAATGTCGACATTTTAAATATTCATTATGAGTTCCCAGAACAATT
>Ga0208277_1000853_pt1 | contig 17952 bp, 17 predicted proteins | sample ETNtaG_5_FD_185782 | JGI IMG/M metagenome (GOLD analysis project Ga0208277, IMG submission 185782) | Marine microbial and viral communities from oxygen minimum zone, Eastern Pacific Ocean - ETNP201406SV205 (SPAdes) (version 2) | ecosystem: Environmental > Aquatic > Marine > Oceanic ...
GTTCTGGGCTGGCACCTCCGTACCCACGGGTTATCTGCCAGTCACGCAAACCTGATCTCGTTTCTTCGGTAAAAAGTTGGTCTACTGTTCCTACGTCATAGCCACTCTCTGACAGGATCGTTTCTAATTGGAGGACGTCAGGGCCATCCGAACCGACATCTAATCTCCTAAAGAACGAAAAATCTCCGTCGACAGCAACGGCAGCACGTCCGTCAATAGCGTACAGAACATCTCCGGCGTTAATAGTATCTCCGTCATCTACAAGAACTGAACTCACCTGCCCGTCCACGTTAGCTGTTATTCTTTGAAGTTGATCTCTGCGAATTTCCCCTCGGACCGTAATCTCGTCAGATAGAGTTCGTCTCTCAACAGGGGCGACAACGTATGTAGGTCCATCATTCTTTTGGGTATTATTGCTGTTTCCTCCTGTTCCCGGCCAGACAAAAATGCCAATTAATAGAACGAGAACAAGCCCTATTCCTACTCCTACGAAAATTTTCTTTTGGTTAATCACTTTTTGAGCTACTCCTCAGTCGCTTCGAAATTCTCTAGAACGTATGTCTCTGCTTCTTGCCTGCAAGTGTTTATGTCACCAGCAGGGAAGATGCCTTCTGAATCGTCAGGGGGGGTTAGACCTGATCCATTTGTGCCAAATCCGAGCTGCCCGCGCTCGTCCGGCGTTATTTCGCCGACCTCCCACCCAAGTCGCTCTAGGCACTCTCCAAATACTGGAAGTCCAAAGTTATTTTGTGCGATCTCTTCTGAGGTCAAGTTCTCCTGAGCTTCGCTAAAAGATGTGAACGCGTCAATAATGTTTGTTGCCGTGGCGCATTTTTGGAGTGCGGCAAGGTAGTCGGGTGTGAAAGAACTAGGGTCAACAGTTTCTCCGTCAGGGCCAGGTTGACCCGGTGCCCCAATAAACTCAAATCCGTCGTCTTCGAGACAGCCCTGAAATTGCGCAACGGTGTTAAGTAAGTTGTCTAGCGGATCTTCGTCTGCAGTCGCAACATCAATACTATCGTCTTCTTCAACCGCTTCTGTCTCCGTGTTGAGTTCCTCTACGTCGACGTCTTCAACAGAAAGGGTCTCAGTTCCATTACTTTCATCGCCTTGTTTGTCCTCTGCCGCCTTCACTGCATCTGTGTCAATTACTACTTGTCCGCCTTGCCCAATGATGACGTTTGAGGATTCAGAGCTCTCACCACCACCACAAGATATCGCTATAAGCGACATCAGGACTATCAATCCTGTTGTTGGAAATATTTTGATCTTATGCATAGTTTCCTGCCTTTATTAGTTTCTGCGCGTAGTCGAAATGACCGTATTTGGTGATTTCAGGGGAGGTTCCTTGTAATCAAGCATATGATATTTGTGATGCCTGTTGGTGTAACTTACCGAACCTGCATTTTGATAAAGCAACCTAAGTTTCTTTAAAGTGGGTGAGAGCGGAGTCATTGATTCTTCTTTACTGAGTATTTATTAATAATAATGATTATTATTATGAAGTCAAGTAATACAAAACCATTCTCACTAAATATATTTCTGAGAAGTTTTGATTATGAACGGCGAGTTATCCCAGAAGTTTCCTGAGACGCAAGTGTTCGAATAGTAAAAATCGAATCTCCGGAAAGGACTCCACCCCTACCGAAGAGTCTTCCGTACTGCCAGTTAGATAGCCCTAACTCAGGCCGATTTAGGGCATATTGTCCGTCAACCCACCTTGTAAACCCATTACCAACGAAGGGGGCATTAATCCCATCAAAAAACGCTTCGAATTCAGCGTCATCTTCGGTAACCATGCTCGCAACAAATTGCGGAGAATAACTATTACAAAGCGCTATGGCCTCTGAAACGGATTCAACTATAACCAAAGTGACTTCAGGGGAATTTTCCCATTCCCATTCAAAGCCAATTTCCTCAATCTCGATTTCTTCAGTTTGAGGCTCAACGACTTCCCCTTCTGCTCGTTCAATAGCAACGGTTCCCCTCCATCTATCAGGGATAAAGGGGTCAGCCGATTCGGTGATGTGCAATTTAGCAGTTGCGCCCCTCGCTTCGGCAGCTTCTGATAACGCAGTCAGAAATTCTGGAACTAAATCTGTTGCAGCTTCTTTGGTGATGCAACACGTGTTAAGTGTGTTGCAAACTTTTCGATCTAACGAATGATAGATAACCGATCTGAACATTTCAGGGTCAGAGTTGCTACTACCGACTATCCAGGCTCCACCTGTTCCATGTAAACTGACCGGAATGCCTGATTGTTTCGCAACTGAACCTAGTTGGGCAACGGCTGGTCCAGACCCTCGAGCCACAGCCAAGGCTATCCGCTGGTCTGAGAACATAGCGTACCCGGCAGATCGTTCGGCGCTATTGATGAGACTCACTGAGCCAAGTGGCAACCCTGATTCTTCTAAAGCAGGATTCAAAGCATGCTCCACGATAGCGTTTGCAGTCAACAAGGCATCGGAGCCTATCCTGAAGACAACTGTATTGCCTGAACGAAGAACTCCAGTAGCGTCCGCAAAGACGTTAGGTCTCCCTTCAAAAATAAAACCGACGGCACCAAGCCCAGCAGTTATTAATTTAACCTTCCACCCATCATGACTAATTTCTTCAATAGCTGAGCCTCTTTGAGACGGCGTGTTCTCCCATAAGCGTAAACCAGCAACCATGTCTGCTCTCATCTTCTTAGAGAGAATTAATCTTGTCGTGGACCGTCCTTTAGACTTAGCTATTCTCACGTCTTCGTCATTTGAAGCTTTGATAGCAGAGAATCTTTCTTCATCCGATAAGTAGTCTGCAAATAACTTGAAGAACTTTGTAATCGAATCATCGTCAACAGAACCCATTTCTAGAAAAGCATGATGAGCCCGTTCAACTGTTTCATAAGAAATGTCCCATACACCTGCAGGAATATGAAGTAGGTCGCCGGTTGTTTGGACGACGATCAACCTATCGCCACTCTCAAATTCAGCAGCTAGCTCCTCGGACACGATCGCAACATTGTTTCCACCATAAGGAATTCTCATACCAGCAGTTAGAGATTCTAGTTTTTTATCCATTTGGGCATGCTATCCAGAACATGGCTTTTCGCACAAGTGCAAGCGACACCTAGTACTTCTAGCAACCCTCATCGAGGTCGTAAGGGAATTCAGCTAACTTGCATAGTATGCAGGCTGATTGGAACCCAATTCTTCGGCAAGAATTCAACAAGCCATACTGGGCAGAGCTACAAAATTATATTCTTGATCAACGTGCGTCTCATATGGTCTTCCCAGCACATTCGGATATGTTCCGTGCCTTTCATTTGACCTCTTTCGCAGCTTTAAAAGTCGTAATACTTGGACAAGATCCGTATCACGGTGTGGGGCAAGCAAATGGCTTGTGCTTTTCTGTGTCGACTGGGGTTTCGTTCCCTCCATCGCTCCGAAATATTTTCAAAGAATTAGAAGATGATGTTGGAGTTTCGAAGCCACAAAGTGGGGATCTCGCTGCATGGGCAGAGCAAGGTATCTTGCTATTGAATACTACACTGACAGTGCGGGAGGGAGCAGCTGCATCTCACCAAGGCAAAGGCTGGGAAACTTTCACAGATGAAGTCATCCGTTGCGTAAGTCAAAAGAAAGAAAAGGTTGTCTTTGTTTTGTGGGGGGCGTCCGCACGGCGGAAGAAGAGCCTAATTGACACCACAAAGCATGCCTGCATTGAGTCAGTGCACCCCTCACCGCTCAGCGCGTATCGGGGATTCTTCGGCAGTAAGCCATTTTCCAGAATCAATCAATTGTTAAGACAGCAGGGCGTAACGGAAATCGATTGGTCTCTTTAGCTCTTTTACTTGTCGTGTACCCCAATTGGTGTGGGAAACTCAAAGTAAAAAGAAAGGCCAATTATGGGCGACTTTTTCCAAAATGGCGTTATTACAACCCTCCATAATCTTGCTGAACGTCCTGTGGAGGAATTAGAAAAAGATCTCCAAGGGTGGTCTCATGAGCGACCAATGTCCTTGATTATTCCTGCTCTTTATAGTGAATTTGAAGGACCGGCTATGCCTAGAATAATTTCTGAACTTGAGACGAATAGTTACCTTAGTGAAATAATAATTGGATTGGATCGGGCGGATAGCCGACAGTTCAAAATGGTTAAGGAACAAGTTAAGGACATAGCAGTTGATGTGAAGGTCATCTGGAATGATGGGCCTATGATGCTCGATCTACAAAGCGAATTAGCATCTGAAGGTCTAGCCCCATTGGAGCGTGGGAAAGGAAGCAACGTCTGGTATGCGATGGGATATTTCTTGGCATCTGGAAAGGGAAAGATATTAGCTTTGCATGATGCTGATATCTTGAATTACCGAACTGAAATGTTAGCGAGATTGCTCTACCCGTTAGCTAACCCGACATTTGGTTACGCGTTTTGTAAAGGGTATTACTTTCGTAGTGACAGTGACGGCTTCAATGGGAGAGTTGCACGATTATTGGTCACTCCACTTTTGCGAGCCATGAAGCAAATACTGGGTGAGGACGATTTTCTAACTTATCTTGATAGTTTTCGCTACCCGTTGGCAGGTGAGTTCTCAATGGATGCAGACCTCGTGAGGGGCCTTCGTATTCCATTTGACTGGGGTCTTGAAATAGGGGTTCTCTCAGAAGTTTATCGAAACTACACAACGAGTCGTATCTGCCAAGTAGATGTAGCTGACTCCTATTCGCATAAGCATCAAATTGCCTCTGAGGATGACCCGTCTCAAGGACTCCACAGAATGGCAATTGACATTTCTAAGTCAATCTTCCGTAAACTCGCAATTAATGGAGAAGTATTTTCGCAGGGATTTTTCCGCACCTTAAAAGCTACCTATTACCGAACTGCACTTGATCTATCAGATCGTTATCAACATGACGCAGAAATGAATGGGTACCCGATAGATAGGCATTCCGAAGAGAATCTCATTGAACTGTTTTCGCGAGGAATCACAAAGGCTGGCGAAGATTATTTAATGCATCCGATGGAGCAACCCTTTATCCCATCCTGGTCTGTGGTCATGTCAGCGATGCCGGACATTCTTCACCGGATACAAACATCAGTGGATAGTGAAAACCTTTAAAAGAATTCTTATTTCCCAAGCTTTGGAACTAGTCGCTTCGGTATTTGCCCTTCTTGGACAAGCCAACGAAGAGTATCGGTAAAGCTTTCTGATAGGGGCTTCCACTCGATTCCTAAATCTGATCTAGTTCGCGCATCAATACCAGGTGTCAAGCTTGTCATGAACTTTGAAGTAGCAAGATCTAGTGGAAAATCTATTCCAAGACTTCCTATAAGATCTCCGAATCTACCAAAAGTGTGAAAAACAGAATTTGGGAGAGTAACTGTGCGGAGTTGCTTGCCAGTTACCGATTCAAGAAAGATCTCTGTTTCGGGCCAATCTAGGTAATGCCCGAACACTCCGTATCTTCGGGGTCCCTTCTTAGCTGTCAAACAACGACTTAGAACTCTTGCTAGATCTCTCACATCATGCATTAAAATCCCGCCCGTTTTGGGCAAGGGGATTATAGGTGCCTTCAACAACCTTGCGATTCCTTTAGCAGCAACACTTACTCCAACGTCATCTGGTCCGATTATCCCCGATGGCCAGATGATAATCACTGGGTAACCTTCATCTTGAAGTTTGCGCGCAACAAGCTCACCTTCAGCTTTAGATTTCGCATATTCGTCAATAGGGGATCGGCTTATCGGACATTCGTCTGTATAGACCCCTCCCGGCGGTGGATGCAAAACACTCTGGGAGGACACATAAATTATCGGATCAAGGTTTGCTTCGCTAGATAACTCAAGAACATTCCTGCTTCCAACTGCATTCACTTTCTTAATCAACGGAACGGCTTTTTTGCCTGTTGCTGCTACCGCAGCTGTATGAATAATGGCGTCACAATCCTTTATTAGTGGGCGCAAAGATTCACGAGAGGTGATGTCACCTTCAACATACTCAATATCAGGAAGCTTATGAAGTTCAATGACAGCATCTAATTTAGAACGGCTCCGAACGAAAGCAACAGGTTCATGACCCGAAGCTACTAATTCTTTAAGTGTGTGTCCACCAGTAAAACCTGTGGCTCCCGTTATTGCTACCCGCATGTTCCTAAATTACTGTAAAGGAACCTCACAAGCTTATTTAGGCATCAAATCTCAGAGACCTTATAAACCTATGCGTTGTGCAAGTAACTCTCGATGGTAGGTAGGGTCACCGAAAAGCAACTCTGAGCTTTTAGCTCTCTTGAAGTAAAGATGAGCTGGGTGTTCCCACGTGAATCCTATTCCACCATGGATTTGGATATTTTCTGCGGCTGCATGGAAATATGCTTCTGAGCAGTATGCCTTCGCAAGGCTGGCCGTTGATGGAAGTTCATCGTTCATTTCGGCTGCACACCACCCTGCGTAGTAGGCGGCTGATTTTGCAGATTCAACTTCAAGGAGCATGTCGGCACATTTGTGCTTTATTGCTTGGAAGGATCCAATTGGGCGCCCGAATTGAACTCGTACCTTTGCATATTCAACTGACATGTCCAAACACATTTGCGCTCCACCGACTTGCTCGGCAGCGAGAGCTACAGCAGCCAGATCAAGTACAGTGGAAAGAGTTTCCCAACCAGATCCCTCATTGCCTATAAGTTTTGCAGGAGTGCCTGCGAAGTCTATGCGAGATTGCTTCCGTGTCTGATCCATTGTGGCCAGAGATGTTCTTGTAAGGCCTTCGGCATTCGCATCAACTTGGAATAAACTTACCCCGTTGTCAGTTCGAGCAGCTACTAAAAGAATTTCAGCGCTATTGCCGTCAATTACGTACATTTTGGTTCCATCTAAAGTGAAATCTTTGCCGGAGCCGCTTGCCTGCATCGTGATTCCAGATTCATCCCATTTCCCGTTCTCCTCGGTTAGAGCGAGAGTGGCAATGGTTCCTGAAGCAATTTGTGGGAGTAATTCAGCTTTGGCTTCTTCATCTCCTGCATGGATAAGTGTATTGGCTGCAAGGACTACGCTTGAGAAGTAAGGGGCACAAAGTAATGATCGACCCATTTCCTCAAGAACTACAATCAGTTCAACATAGCCATAACCCTGGCCCCCAAATTCTTCAGGGATAATGAGGGCTGGGAGTGCGAGCTGCTCACACATTTGTTGCCATACGTTTGAATCAAAACCCTGTTCGGTTTCCATCTGTTCTCGGACTGCGGCCTCATCGGACTTCTCTTCAAGGAAGCTCCTGACGAATTCCCTCAATTGTTCTTGTTCATCTGAAAATGCAAAATTCATATTCTTCTCCTTAGATTCCTTAAATCTACACGCATGCCAGAAAACTTGCACATCATAATATGTACATGACTGTACATATTATCTATAATGGCAGTATGGATGGAAAACACAAAACTTCTATGACTGACCTCCGAAAGGATCTTGCTAGCTATTTGAGAGTCGCGAATTCAGGCGAACAAGTGATTATTACTGTTGATGGCAAGCCATTTGCTTCTTTGGGTCCGTTAGAAGCTCAAAATGAGATCACAATAGATCACCTTGTAGCTGGCGGGTTGGTGAATAAACCTTTGCGCGATCAGCCTTTAGGAGACCCTGAAGCGGCGATACTTCCAGCTGATAGCAATGTATCAGCAATCATTCGGGAGGTGAGAGGATGACGAACTGTATTGCTATAGATACTTCTGCGCTTCTTTACCGCTATCTACCGGGAAAAAACAGGGAGTTCCTTATAGAAGAAATGGCTACCGAAGAGACGTGGATCGCCAGCGAACTGGTGAAGACTGAAATGCTATTAGCGCTTCGTCATGGAGCTGTTTCACCTCACCATTACGACGCTATCGCAAGGTCCTTCCGTTCTGATTGGGATTCATTTTATGTAATCCCTATTGACAGTAAGTGCCTGAATCGAGCAGCACAATTTGGGGCCCAGTTCGGTCTAAAAGTGCTAGATGCCATTCATTTGGCTTCTATAGATAGAATCCCTCGACCATTTAAATACATAACCTTTGACCACGCTCACATGTCAGCAGCCATAGAACTAGGAATTGAGGTGGTTGCCCCTTCCTCAATCAGTTAAATCTCGTTTTCCGGTCTTCCTGTTCCACCACTTGGATTTCCACCCATGTTCGCGTTAAGTCTTGCCTTGGACATCAGTTCCGTCATGAGGGGGCCAAGGTCCTGAGGATCTTCTGGTTGCGTTCCGGTAGGGCCTAATACCCAACCCTCTGAAATTCCGATCTGGTTACCCCTTACGTCAAAACAACGACCAGTAACTTTCGCAGCTTCTTCGCTACAAAGCCATGCGGCTGTTACAGCTTGCCATCGCGGCGACATAGCTTCTTTCTGTTCATCTGATAAATTATCCATTCCTACGAGACCAGCTGTCATTCTTGATAAAGCAGCAGGAACCAATGCGTTCACGGTTACATTGTATTTGGCTAGCTCCATGGCGGTTATAACTGTGAATGCAGCTATTCCTGCTTTAGCGGCACCGTAGTTGCTTTGACCAATATTTCCATATATTCCAGACGGTGAAGACGTGTTAATCACTCGTCCAAATGTATCTTCCCCAGCTTTAGCTTTGTTTCTCCAGTAAACGGCAGCGTGATGGGTGGGACCAAATGTTCCTTTTAAATGGACTGCCATGATTGAGTCCCAGTCGTCTTCTGACATGGAGAAGAGCATTCTGTCTCTGAGGATGCCAGCATTGTTGATGAGAATATTGAGATCCCCATAGGTGTCTATTGCTTGGTCAATCATTGCTTTAGCATCTGTAAAACTGGCAACATTCCCACCATTGACCACAGCTTCTCCCCCCATAGCCTGAATTTCCTCCACAACCTTCTGGGCTTGAGTTAGGTCTTCTCCTTGTCCGGACATATCCCCACCAAGATCGTTTACAACAACTTTTGCTCCATGGGAAGCGAGCATCAATGCGTGCTCACGACCAATTCCACCTGCTGCTCCTGTAATTAGTGCTACTTTTCCTTCGACAAGTTTTGCCATTTTGAATCTCCTGAATTTCTTTGCTCACATGAGGTTAGCTCAGGCAATAATAAACTGCGACTCAAGCTAACTCGAAATGAGGATATATCTCCTTGATTTCTTGAAGCTTTCCAAAAAATTTCCTACTATTCCCATCATTAACTAATGGAGGTTATGAATTGGGAGCATTAAGTGGAATACGCGTTATTGACGTGGGGCTTCTGGTTCAAGGCCCTCAAGCCGGTCAAACACTCGCAGACCTTGGCGCAGAAGTGATTAAGGTCGAACTTCCTCTGATGGGGGACATGGCGAGGTGGATCCCAATATCAATGGAGGATTTGCGGACCCCGTATTTTGAAGCGTGTAACCGAGGGAAAAGAAGCATAACAGTTGACTTGCGGGTCCCTGACGGAGCAGAAATATTTCGTAAACTCGTTGATAGCGCAGACGTTCTTCTCGCTAATTTTAAACCAGGGACATTAGAGGCTTGGGGTCTGGGGTATGAAGAACTAAGCTCTACAAATCCAGGGTTAATTTATGCAATGGGATCAACATTTGGTCCCGAGGGTGAAGGTTCCCAGAGAGAAGGAGCTGATTTGGCGGGTCAAGCTGCCGGAGGACTGATTAGCACAACAGGTAACGATGGTGAACCTCCAACTCCGGTTGGGGCGACTATCGCTGACCACATCGGAAGTATGAATATGACGGTTGGAATTCTGGCCGCTCTCTTCGCAAGACAAAGCAGTGGCGAAGGCCAGCGAATAGATGTTTCATTACTTGGCGGGCAGATATATGCTCAGGCGTCAGAGTACACAGCGTATCTTATGACAGGGCAGGTACCAGGCCGCAGTAACGCTGGACACCCTTTGCTCCCAATGGCATATGGAATTCTTGAGACAGCAAATGGTTACATAGCTTTAGTTGGGGTTTTGCCAGATAAACGGAAAGAGTTTTATGAAGCAGTCGGTGTCCCTGAGTTGATAGACGATGAAAGATTCGCACCCATTATCTACACCACTGAAATACGTAAATCACTATTCGAACTGTTGGCGCCAGGTTTCAAGGAAAAGACTACCGAGGAGTGGGGTCAAATACTTGATGCTATGGAAGTGCGCTACGCACCCGTGAGTGACTACGAACAGGCAGCGAATGACAATTTGGTTCTAGAGAATAAGTACCTCGTTGACCTTGAGGATTCAAGTGGGAACATAAGACGTGTAGTCGGTTCTCCTATTAAGATGTCAGGGACTCCTCCAGAGGTATCTGTTGAGGCACCACAATTGGGGCAACATACCGAAGAGATATTGCTTGAATTAGGTTACGACTGGGAAGATATATCTAATTTACGTGAAACCTCTGCGATTTGAGAGGCTACTATCATTCTCGGACCTTAGTCAGATAGTATTTGCGTGTGAAATATCTGGCCACATTTGCACTGGGTGCAACGTTAATTTTTTATACTGTGGCGTGCGCACCTACTGAGGATGATCAACAGATTCAAAGCGTTGGGGTAGCTAGCGACGTTGACGAACCTCAAACTGTTTTTCAAGACACGACAGAAATATTTGTTGAGAGGATTAGAGAGGAGGACTCAATCGTCGTAGGTGTAATCATTGACGAAGAGAACCTCATGTCTCCTCAAGACCGCCAACCCGGAGTTGCATTTGTAGGTGAGATAGAGAAATTAAATGCAAATGGCGGATTACTAGGGAAACAAGTCAGGATCATAAGAGTCAATAGTGAATCCCGTCTTTCTGTAATTGATAATGCGGCGAAGAAACTGATTGAGGCTGGGGCACAACTATTAGTACTCACATGTGAACTAGATTACGCAGGACCAGCATTGATCAGAGCTAAAGAAGCCGAAGTTCTTGTTATATCTCCATGCGCAACTGAAGTACAGTGGGGATCAGGGGCAGTAGACAAGTTAGCCTTCTCAATGACTACGCAATCACAAAAGTATGGCGTGGAACTAGCAAACATGTTATGGGATGAAGGGAAAAGGACAGTCGGGGTTCTTTGGGATAATTCCGCACCTGAACCGATTCAAGAATGTAGTGCATTTAAGAATAGGTGGCGTCAATTAGGAGGCCGAACGACCATTGATTCAGCGATCAATATGATTACTGGAACTGATATCATCAATGCCGGTGATCGCGCTCGAACATTAGACGCTGACTCAATTGTGTTATGTGCATTTAATAGGGTAGGGACGCTTGCTCTTCAACGAATTCGAGGCGCTGGCTGGTTAACTCCCATCATCGCCGGAGTTACGATGGATAGCGCCGCATTTCGGCCCTTAGACGTCTCCGGTATTGGTGATTTTCGAATGCTCAGCTTTGCTTCTACTGCTAATGATGACCCATACTCCGAGGTTAGAGACGCATCGGTAAATTTTGTGTCTATTGACGGTGTCCCCCCCGCAAGTGGAAGATTTGTGCTTGGGGCAGATCTAGCAAAACTTTGGATATACGCAGTGAATGAAGCCGGAACATCAAACAGCCTAGCAGTCGCTGATCAGATCAAATCAATTGAGACCTTTGATGCTGTCTCAGGGCCGATTAGTTTCGGTGGAACACAAGCTGTGTTGAGAAGGGTTCTGCGAGTTCTAGAGCAAATTGACGGAGAAATGGTTTACCAAAGGATATGGGAGTACTAGTTAGTACCCTAAATCAATATCGATAGATCCAATAAGGTCAAGGCCTTGACGATATCTGGACACATTTTCAGTTACACGCGAAGAGAGAAGCGTTATGCCCATTTCTGGTGTGTTTGCCGTATGCGGTGTAATCAAACAGTTAGGTAGATTCCACAAAGGGTGGTCAACTGGAAGGGGTTCAGGGTCGGTGACGTCAAGGGCTGCACCCGCAATCTCGTTATTTCTCAAAGCTTCTACTAGGTCTTCAGTGACAATATGTTTGCCTCTCGCAACGTTCACAATGACTGCACTTTCTGGAAGTGATTTAAGTTCATTCGCCCCGATAAGATTTTCCGTTTCATTCGTTAGTGCTAACGCTATAAGAAGAACATCGGTAGTTGGGAGAACAGTCCTTAGCTCCTCAAGTTGGATGGTTCTAGCAGCGCCGGCGAGAGGTGCAGGTCTTTTCCGAATAACTGTAATTTCACATTTAAAGGGCTCAAGCAGTGGAATAATGTCTTCAGCTATTCCACCGCCCCCTAGGATTGTTACTTTCGCCCCAAAAAGATTGCTACCGATTCCTTCACTCCACTGCGTTGACCGAGCGTAGGCTGCCAAGTTTCTCTTCATTGCAAGCACCATCGCAAGAGCATGCTCAGCAACAGCAGGAGAGTACACACCTTTCCCGCAAGTCCATAATCGTTGCCTATCTAGCGAATCAATGAACGGCTCTATGCCAGCGAAAGGCAATTGAACCCAATCATGGTTGTCGGATAAGTAACTTTGTATCAGTTCGGGTTTTTCAGGTGCTGCCCAAATTAATGCGCTTGATTGCTGATTTGAGCAAACTGTTCCACCACCACGTTCAACCGCACTAACCAGAGCGTCACGGCGCCAATTTTCAGGTTCCACCGAGATCAACCCCTGCCGAGGACCGTTTGGTACAACTTTCTGAAGAGTTACATTTTCTGACAAGGATTTCTTTCCTTCAACGTGTGGAGGTTACTACTGCCCCCACTATGGTCATGTACATGGATATCGCTAATTCCGTTCTTGAACTTATTGGCCGAACTCCCATGGTCCGACTCGTTCGTGTCACCGAGGGTATTCCATGTCCCGTAATTGCAAAAGTTGAAACAACAAATCCTGGTGGAAGCGTCAAAGATAGGCCAGCACTAGCAATGATTGAAGCAGCCGAGAAAGAAGGTCTCCTCAAGCAGGGGTCAACTATTATCGAGCCAACGTCAGGAAATACAGGCGTCGGTTTAGCGATCGTAGCTGCACAAAGGGGCTATAACTGTATTTTCGTAATGACTGACAAAGTTAGTCCTGAGAAGGTTGACCTCCTAAAGGCGTATGGGGCAGAAGTTATCGTGTGCCCTGTAGATGTTGAACCTGATGACCCTCGGTCTTATTACTCAACAGCTGAACGACTTTCAAAAGAGACCCCTGATTCTTTCAGGCCAAATCAATACGCCAATCAAACGAATCCACATGCGCACTATCTAACAACAGGGCCTGAGATATGGGAACAAACCGAAGGCAAAATCACTCATTTTATCGCCGGAGCAGGAACCGGTGGGACACTATGCGGCGTGGGGAAATACCTCAAAGAAAAGAACCCTTCTATTCAGATCATTGCAGCTGACCCAGAGGGTTCTGTTTACAGCGGTGGAGATGGAAGACCTTATCTCGTGGAAGGAGTCGGGGAGGACTTCTGGCCCGAAACCTATGACTCTTCAATAATTGATCGCGTAATTGCTGTATCGGATGCGGATTCATTTAAAACGACACGAGAGGTTTCCCAGAAGGAAGGACTTCTAATTGGAGGCTCTTGTGGAACAGCAGTGAATGCTGCACTTACCGTTGCCGGTGAACTAACTAAAGACGATATGGTCGTCGTGCTCTTGCCTGATTCAGGGCGAGGTTATCTCTCAAAAATCTTCAACGATGACTGGATGACCACATATGGGTTCTTATCTAAGGATGGAGCCTGCGTAAAGGAAATATTGGATAAAAAGGGCGAAAAGAACATTGGGATAGTGCATGTTCAACCGGATGACTCTGTTGCACATGCTCAGAAAGTTATGAAAGAGCATGAAATTTCTCAAGTAATTGTTGCTCAAGGTCCTCTACCATTATCAGCAGCCGAAGTGAAGGGGACCTTTACCGTCCAAGCTATTAAGGAAGCAAGTTTGAAAGATCCGGACCTGAATATTGCATGTTCAACCGTGATGGACGATTCCCTTGATTTTGTAGGAATAGGTGAATCAATAGAAAACGTAAAATCAATTCTTGAGAAAGGTAAAAAACTTCTTGTTTTGGATGAAGGTAAGCCATACACGGTCCTCACATTTTCTGACTACATTAGATACGAAGAGCAGTAGGGAGAAATAACGAGATGGCGGCTGAAAACAATAATCCAGAATGGGGGTTTGGAACGAAAGCCGTGCATGCTGGGCAAAGACCTGACCCTGTCACAGGAGCCGTTACCGTACCTGTTTATCAAACAAGCACGTATCAACAAGATGCGGTCGGGGAAGACAGAGGATATGAATACTCGCGTACAGGTAATCCCACCCGCTCAGCGTTGGAATTAAGTGTTGCAGCTTTAGAAGGGGCCGAGTTTGGTCGGGCATTTGCCAGCGGAATGGCAGCCGAAGACACTATTCTGCGCCTACTTGCGCCGGGTGATCATGTCATCATGGGGAATGATGCCTACGGGGGCACATTTCGGCTTATATCAAAGGTGTTCACACGATTCGGAATTTCATATTCGTCAGCAAATCTCTCGGATCCTAATGAGGTGAAAGCTGCTTTTACTGATAAGACAAGGATGGTATGGGCCGAAACACCGACGAATCCTCTTCTATCAGTCGTCGATATAGGGCTTCTCGCTACCCTTTCTCATGAGAAGAAGGCGTTGCTGGTCGTAGACAATACATTTGCGACACCCTACCTGCAAAAGCCACTTTCGCTTGGCGCTGATATCGTCATCCACTCGGCCACGAAATACCTGGGTGGCCACTCAGACGTTGTAGGTGGGTTCGCCGCCACAAACAGTTTAGAAATTGATCAAGAGTTGGCTTTTCTCCAAAATGCTGTCGGAGCTGTTCCAGCGCCATGGGACTGTTATTTGCTGCTACGGGGGATAAAGACTTTGGGTGTGCGAATGGATCGGCATTGTGACAACGCAGAAAAGATTGTTGAATTTCTGAGTAGTCACAGCAAAGTAAAAGAAGTTCTTTACCCAGGTCTGAGTACTCACCCGACTTTTTCCATTGCTGAAAAGCAAATGGAACGATACGGCGGAATGATCTCGTTCATCGTAAATGGTGGGAAAGAGCAAGCAAGGGATATAGCTCAGGGAACTAAAATCTTCACTTTGGCCGAATCATTGGGAGCTGTTGAGTCACTGATTGAAATCCCAGCTGCAATGACGCATCTTTCAACTGAGGGTTCCCCTCTAGAAGTGGATAAGTCGCTCATACGGCTATCAGTTGGCATCGAAACAGTTGATGATCTGATCAATGATCTTGATCAGGCTATGAGCTGACCGGTACTGGACAAATCTAAGTTTGTAGTTCAAGCGTGGCTTCGGCCAAACTTTCTAACTCCATTGACCAGTCGTCTGGTTCAATGTACGGAACAAGAATGAATTTGCTCGCACCGACGTCAATGAATTCCTTGATCCTGTTCTCAAGGCCTTGGTGACCCTGAACGACAATCTGTCTAGGGTCAAGTTCAGGGCGGCGTTTCCTAACTGCTTGTGCAATCTGGTCTGGCATACTCCCATCAGACGTATAGATGATGAGTGATCCGAAATGTTCGCGATCAATCATAGGTTTTCCAGCTGCCTCAGCATGTTCGTCAATAACGGGGATTCCGTCAGCGACATCCTCTGGGGTACAAAAGCTAGGAAGCCAACCGTCACCTAGTCTTCCCACCCTCCGAAGTTCGCTTGGAGCTAATCCTCCCAGCCAAATTTCAAGTGGTCTTTGAATTGGTTTTGGTAGAACTCTGACTTCATCAAGGGAAAACCTCTGGCCAACATGAGTTACCCTATCTTCTTCCCACAGCCTTCGCATCAACGGTAAGGCTTCATTGAACCATGGAGCTCGATCTTTTCTTTCTACCCCAAACGCCTGATGTTCAGCAGTATCAGCTGCGCCTAAACCAAATGCGGGCAGCAGCCTACCCTCAGAAATTACATCAAGACTTGCTAATGATTTTGCAAGAATCACAGGGTTCCGCCCAGGGAGAACCATTATAGAGGGACCAAATTTCAGCTTTTCAGTGCGCCCAGCAATCCAACTCATCAGAACAAGCGGATCAAGACTAGAACCGGCTACTCTTTCTGAGAACCAAAGTGAATCAAATTTCAGACGCTCTAGAATCTCAGCTAATTCCCCCAAATCAGTAGGGGATTTCATCCCAGACCGCGTGCCAAGCCCAAAACCTATTCTGACTTTCAACTGAGCTTTCATAGCCCGATGATACCTTGTAACCAATATCGGTCCGTAATCATGGTTAATTAACGCAATTGCGAATTAGTTGCTATTCTCTCGGTGTGGCAAAAGAGGAGCAAGAATTCCAATTAGACAGTAGTTTCTTAGACCCTGCTGTTCAAGACGATCCGTTTGAGAGTTATGCAACGCTAAGAGAACAATGCCCTGTCTATCGAGTACCAGAGACTGGTCTTTACATGGTTACTCGCTATGAAGATGTTAGAGAGGCCCTCACTAATCCTGAAATTTTTTCAAGCCGACCTGGAGCTGGAGCTGGCGGAGCAAATGATGCCTCTAGAGCGCATGCTGCTGTTTTCGCAGAGAGAGGGTGGGTGAAGGCAAGAACACTCCAGCGAACAGACCCACCCGAACATACCCACTATAGAAAGATCCTCGGGCGAGTTTTTACAAATAGAAACGTTGAGAAGATGAAGCCACGAATCAATCAGCTCACCCATGAGCTGATTGATCAATTCATAGATAGAGGACAATGCGAGTTTGTTTCTGAGTTCGCTTTACCACTACCCGGAATTTTTATCTGTGAGCAGTTAGGACTACCAGCAGAAGAATATGAAACATTCAAACGATGGGCTGATGCAATGCTTGCTATGTCGCAACGACCGCTCACACCCGAAGAAGCAATAACACAAGCTGAACTAGAGGTTGAAGCACAGCATCACCTAGCACGCGAATTTGAAAAGAGGAGAGCAGAGCCATCTGACGATTTGATCTCGCTGATTGTTCACGCTCACCAGGATGAGGAACCCTTTACCATGGAAGAATTGCAGGACCTTATGCACCAATTAGTGACTGGAGGTTTCGAAACCACAACCGCCGCTCTCTCGAAATCGATGCTCTTACTTTTGGAATACCCTGAACAAATGGAAAAGCTCCGAGCAGATCCATCTTTGACAAAAAACTTCATTGAGGAAAGCCTCCGCTTCGATAGCCCCGTTGCGGGCCTTTGGAGAACAGCTGCCTGCCCCGCAGAACTTTCAGGGACACAAATCCCCGAGGGTGCCCCTGTAATGCCTCGATTCGCATCCGCTAACCGTGACAACGAAATATTTGACGATCCAGATACGTTTGACATTCAAAGAGACAATGTTAACCAGCATGTGGCTTTTGGGCTTGGAAACCACTTTTGCTTGGGTGCGTCATTAGCAAGAGCCGAGCTTCTCGCTGCATTTGAAGCAATATTAGAACGTATGGATGATATACATCTGGTTGATGAAACGGAAGAAGAAGTGCATCATTTCAGCTTCTTCCTTAGGCCAATGAAAAAACTCAATATTGGTTTTACTAAAAAGTAAGACTGCCGTTTCCGATCTAACTTACTTGGCACTTCTCAGGCTTACCAGCTCGACAAACTGAGCACTTACCACACCCAGAAGCTGATGTATCATGAGACTCCTGTCCTTGCTCGCCAAAACTTGAGCCAGCGTATGGTGTAGGGTCTCCTTCAGCTGGTATTGCTGGTCGAGACCACTGCATATGATCCGCTAACCCTGAAACGATTGTTTTCCATTCTTCCGGATTCCAGCCCTGCGTAGCCGCGATAAGCTTGGGCGCTTGATTTATGTGAACTAGACCAGGTGTTTGTGTTAAACCAATTTCTTTCACGAAATCGCCATCAGGGTCGACAAAGGTAATGAACTCATCGGAATGCGGTCCAAGAAAGGTTGAAGCCTGTTTGGCGTCGCCTATAACAAGCCACCCCACACGACAATCAGCGCCGGTAAAGTTTGAAAGCACCCTAGATGCTGTATTAATAATCCATGAACTTTCATGGGAAAATGG
>Ga0208277_1000854_pt1 | contig 17925 bp, 12 predicted proteins | sample ETNtaG_5_FD_185782 | JGI IMG/M metagenome (GOLD analysis project Ga0208277, IMG submission 185782) | Marine microbial and viral communities from oxygen minimum zone, Eastern Pacific Ocean - ETNP201406SV205 (SPAdes) (version 2) | ecosystem: Environmental > Aquatic > Marine > Oceanic ...
AGAAACCTTTTAATAATTACAGTACTATTAGTATCTATATTTTTCTCAAGTTTTATTGCTTCTCTATTCCAAACAAATTTTCATAATGTAAAAATTGACACTATAAAATTCCCTACCCAAAATGGACAAATATTAGTTGCGGATCTTTTTAAACCTAGGTCTGCTACAAAAGATAATCCTGCTCCCTTAGTTATTGTCGTACCCGGTTTTCAGAGATCGAAGGAAACATTATCTAATATATCCATTGAATTATCTCGCAGAGGGCTAGTTGTCATTGCAATTGACCCATATGCACAGGGGTCATCAAGCTCTTCATTTAGCAGGACATCTGCGACATCAGAGGGATATGGTATGTTTTCAATTATTGATTATATATATAACACTTCAAATTTGAATTATATAAATAAAAATAAAATAGCTACTACTGGACATTCTGCTGGTGGGTTAGCTGCAGCCCGGGCTGCTCAATTCTTTGGATTAGAAGCCATAAATAATAATTTAGATAGTAAATTACATTCCGCATATATATCCGGTATGCTTTATCGAGGTTTAGAGGATGATAGGGTACAATTTATTAAATCTAATATCGGATTAAGCTACGCTTTCTATGATGAAGGAGCCTTTCGTAATAGGAATAAAGATGGCGATATGCGCTATTCTCCTGAGGCAATTGGTTTGGTCAATTCGGGTTTAAGTGATTTTGATAAATTAAGTGATAGTTTATCTGTTGGAAAATATTATGGTAGTCTTAGTAATAGAACGTTAAGGGTTGTACATAATGAAAGATTGATTCATCCCTTTCAGCCTTATAGTATTGAAGCTACAAAAAATCAGTTAAATTTTTTTATGAAGGTTTTTAATATTGATCCTAAAATTGCTTCTGAAAACCAAATTTGGTATTTAAAGGAATTATTCACGTTTTTTTCTCTTATATGCTCCTTCTTAATGATTATACCTTTAACTCGTTTTTTGTTAGAAAGTGATATATTTAAGAATATCAAAAAGACAATCCCAGATCTATTACCTAAAAGATCAAAAAAGGGTAGTATTGTTTTTTGGAGTTCATTTTTTCTAACTGCTTTCATTGCTAGTTTTTCTTTCATTCCTATGTCAAACTTGTCATTAAAATTATTTATTGATGCTTCTACAAGGAATATGACCTGGTTTTTTCCTCAAAGAATGAATAACGCTATTATGCTTTGGGCGCTTTTTAATGGTTCTCTAGGTTTACTGATTTATTTTATTACTGATAAATTTTTTATGAGTAAAAGAAATCAAAAGTTTTCAATGAAAATTTTTTCTATTACAATTAAAGAACTTTTGCTTACTGCTCTACTCTCACTTGTCATATTTTTTATATATTTTATGATTTTATCGCTAGTCTATTATTTCTTTCATGTAGACTACAGGTTATTATTCATTGGTGTTAGAGTATTTCAGGTAGATGTATTTTATGTTTGGTTAATGTATTTACCTGTCTTTTTTATATTCTTTTTTTCTAATTCTGTAAGAGTAAATGGCTCCATTTTCCATAAAGGATTGACTGAATTCAAAGGTATGTTTTTCTCAGGTTTTGCAACCAGTATAGGTTTATTAATTATTTTATTTATTCAATATTCGAGCTTTCTTTTAACTGGAAAGATCTTTTGGACTGAAACAAACTTACAGTGGTTATATGTTAACCTTTTGTTTGGTATTGTTCCGATGATTTTTGTCCTTCCGTTTTTTAATCGATATATTTTTAATATGACTGGTAGAGTCTATCTTGGGCCAATGGTGACTTCTTTTATTTTCATTATGATTTTATCATCAAATACTGTTTGTTATATACCATTATAAAATTTTTTTTAAAATGATAAATCATATATTTATTTTTATTCACTTCTTTTTATAAATTACAGCATGATTACAGTCTTATCACCAGCAAAAAAACTTAGTAAAGATTGTTCTTCTGAAGGGAATAGATTTAGTAAACCTGCTTTTTTAGAGCAGTCTTCAAACTTAGTAAGTATATTAAAATCTTATGATCCTCCAGCTTTGCAGTCTTTAATGGGCATAAGTGAGAATTTATCTGAATTAAACTGGGAGCGGTTTCAATCCTGGACAACAAATATTTCTCCAGATGATTCTAGGCAAGCTGTCTACTTTTTTAAAGGGGATACTTATACAGGGCTTGATGCTGATACACTGGAAGATTCTGATTTAGATTTTGCTCAAAATAATATTCGAATATTATCTGGACTCTATGGAGTATTAAAACCTCTTGATCTGATGTTACCATATCGATTAGAAATGGGAACAAAATTAGAAAATATGAATGGTAAAAATCTTTATGAGTTTTGGGGCGATAGTTTATCAAAAACTCTTTCTAAGGAACTAGAAAATCATAAGAATAAAATTATTATTAATTGTGCATCAAATGAGTATTTTAAATCTATTGATAATACCTCACTAGATGCTGATGTAATTGATCCTCAGTTTAAAGAAATAAAAAACGGTAAAACTAGAATTATTTCCTTTTTCGCAAAAAAGGCTAGAGGTATGATGGCAAGATATATTATAGATAATCAAATAATTAATTCTGAAGATATTTATAATTTTGATTTAGCTGGATATAAATATGATGAATCTCTTTCAAGTATTCAAAAACCTGTTTTTACTAGGCTACAGCCTTAATAATTTTATTTATAATACGTATTTTAAATACTATTTCCATATAATAGCATTCTATTTCACTATTGCTGCATTTAGTTTTTGTTATTCCAGTAGTATATTTCATGAAGATACTTTAATTATTCATCCTATTAGTTTTACCACAGAAAGTCCTAAAGGTTGGGTCGCTCAATATAAGACTAACATTGATTTTCCTGATGAATCGTGGTCATGGAGAAAAATATACATGATTCAGACGCTTAAGTGTGATTCTTTAACCAATGCTGATAAATATGATTGCGGAGAATGGGATTATATTTGGGATGCTTTACTTTATGTTCCACAAGGTGATAGTATTGAGATATTTAAACTTGGTAGTTTTGTGACACCTTACGGTAAAAGACTTAATATGGGTGGAGAAAAAGGGTGGCAGTGGGTTTATGACATATCTGACTATTCACCACTCTTAAGGGGGAAAAGAGAGTTGCATATTGGTAATAATCAGGAGCTTCTTGATTTAAAATTTTATTTTATCGGAGGTACTCCATATCGAGAAAGTATATCTGTCGAAAATATCTATTCTTTAGGTAGTAATTATGATGGTCATTATGGATACACTCATACTTATAATGATTTATCAAAAGATTTAGTATTAACTGAAAAAGAGATTGAACTAAACCCTAATGCTTCTGGTTATAGTATTAAAGCTATTATTTCAGGTCACGGTCATGAAGGACCAAAAAATTGCTGTGAATGGACAAGTAAATCCCACTCTTATATAATTAATGGTTTAAAAGAATTTACTTGGAATGTCTGGACTGATTGTGGAAATAATCCCTTGTATCCGCAGGGAGGGACATGGCCTTATGACAGAGCTGGATGGTGCCCGGGCACTAAGGTAGATGAATATATTTTTGAGCTAACTCATAAAGTAGACTCTGGGCAGAATATTAAAATAAACTATGAAATTGAAAAAATGGTTGATTCTCTAGAATCTAAAGGGATATATAGAATGAGCCATCAGTTGTTTTCCTTTGGGCCTCCTAATTATGAAAGAAACCTTGAGATAGTTGATATAATAAATCCAAGTTCTAAAGATAAATACTCTAGAATTAATCCGTCATTATCCCATCCAACAGTCGTAGTTAAAAATATTGGATCTAAAAATATTCGCAGAATTAAATTTGTTTATGGTTTAGTTAATGGGAAACATTCTGTATATAGATGGAAAGGTAATATCTCTTTTTTAGATCAAATTGAAATTCAATTACCTTTTATTGAATGGACAGGTTTAAAGCAACATCAACGGTTTTTTGTTAATGCTAAAACGTTAAATGGTAGAGTTGACGAAAATAATGTCGATAATATTTTATTTTCTCAGGTCCAATTACCAGAGGTATTTCCCAATCAATTTATTTTTAATTTAAAAACAAATAATTTGGGTAGAGCCAAGGAAAATAAATATGAAATTACTGATTATAACGGTCATATCTATTACTCTAGTTACAATCTAATTGATAGCACTAATTATAATATCTCTGTTAATCTTGATCCTGGTTTTTATAGATTTGTTTTTTCCGATTCTGAAGAAAATGGCATCGATAGACTATGGTGGCATCAAAAAGACTCCGTGGGGACTAGTGGCAAGATTGATTTTTATGATGTAAATAAAAACCTAATTAAGACATTTTCCCCTGACTTTGGTCAAGAAATCCGTATGGATTTTATTGTTGGCTCTTTACCTTAGCTTTAATAAGCACTAATTAAATTTAAATTCTACTTAATTTATATTAATTTTATATAAAGGTTTTCTGAATCTTACAAAGTTTATAATTCCTAATTTTTATAATAATTATTTTGAGGATAAAATGAATAAAAATAATAGTCAACACCCCGTTTTAGTTACTGGTGCAACAGGATATATTGCTGGTTGGGTGGTAAAGTATTTATTAGAAAAAGGTCATACAGTACATGCTACAGTAAGAGATATTTCTGATAATGATAAAAAATCACATTTAGATAAAATAGCTGGTGATTGTGATGGTGAGATAAAATATTTTGAAGCAGATCTTTTAAAACCCGGCTCTTATAAAGAAGCGATGGCTGATTGTCAGTTTGTTTTTCATATTGCATCTCCATTTATTATGGATTCTAAAGATCCTCAAAAAGAAATTATAGACCCTGCTCTTGATGGTACTAAAAATGTATTGAAATCTGTTAACGAGACTGATTCTGTTAAACGAGTTGTGTTAACGAGTAGCGTTGCTGCAATATATGGTGATGGGATTGATAGTAAAAACGTTCCTAATGGTATTTTTGATGAGACTATGTGGAATACATCCTCAACGCCTACTATGGGAGAATATAGTTATTCAAAAACTGTGGCTGAAAAGGAAGCCTGGAGGATATGCGAAGAACAAAACAGGTGGGATTTAATTACAATTAACCCTTCCTTTGTTCTAGGACCAGCATTAAATACAAAAGCAGATTTTGAAAGTAAAAAATTTGCGCTTCAGCTTGGCAATGGTGATCTTAAAAGTGGAGCTCCTGATATTACTATGGGAATGGTTGATGTTAGAGATGTTGCTGATGCGCATGTGAAAGCTTGTTTTAATGAATCAATAAAAGGGCGGTTTATATTATCATCTGAATCGCTTAGTTTATTAGATGCTGGATTATTTATTAAAGAAAAATTTGGAGATAAATACCCTGTCCCAACTAGAAATGCTCCTAAATTTATAATTTGGTTAATGGCTCCATTTATTGGAATTAAACGAAATTTTGTAAGCAGGAATATTGGCTATAAAGTAGATTTTGATAACACTAAAAGTATAAATGAGTTAAATATAAAATACCGGCCTATTAGTCAAGCTATAACTGATTTCTTTCAACAATTTATTGATGAAAAACTTGTTTAAATTATATTTTGAGTTTTTTTCAGATTATATTTTAGTTTAATTAGTAGACAAGGTATGATTTTGGTCTTTGAGAAACTCATATTTTTCTAGAAGGTCATTGGGATGATTATTTTTATAAAAAAAAATATTTTATTTATTTATATATTTCTTTTTTTCTCATGTGATGAAAATCGATATGTAAAATCTTTTCGAGCACCAAAGAAAAATTTCGGCCTAAATCAGCAAAATATTAAGCCAGTTATAAGCGATAGTAATTTAAGTGGTTTATCATGGGATTTACCATCAACATGGGTCCCATCGAAAGGTCATTCTATGCGTTTAGCTAGTTTTGATATCCCTTTTTCAAATGGTGTGGGGGACCTTTCAATCGTTTCATTAGGAGGAGAAAGTGGGGGTTTACTTGCTAATGTGAATAGGTGGCGTAAACAAATTAATTTAGTTCCAATCACAGAAAATGAAATTTTAAGTTTATCAACAAAAGGCGAAAGTAAAATAGGTCCATATAGAGTATTTAAAATGATTAATGAATCAAATATAAACAAGGCTATTTTAGCCGCTGTTCTGCCTACAACAGGGAAAACTTTTTATATTAAACTTACCGCTAGTATTACTGGTGTGGCTGAATTGGAATTAGTTTTTCAAAAATTTTGTTCTTCTATTGGGTTTTTAAAAAATTGAATAGATCATTTATAAAGCTTTTAAGTAGTCCGAAGCTTTTCGTTTATAATTTAATATGGCTTATGATATTGGTTGTAGTTGGCACTGTAGCGCAAAAAGATGTAGGTCTTTATGTTTCTCAGCAAAAATATTTTTCTTCTATTTATTTCTTTTTTGGACCAATCCCTCTACCTGGTGGCAGAATTATTTTAATTCTAATGCTTATAAATCTAATAGCAATGTTATTTAATCAAAATTTATGGAGGCTAAAAAAAATAGGTGTATTAATTGTTCATCTTGGTGGTGTATTACTTTTAGTAGGGGCGGGTTTGACAGCAGTTTTTAGTTCTGAAGGTAGTATGATAATTCAAGAAGGATCAAAGTCAAATACTGTAGATGATTACCATTATACTGAGCTGGCTATCATTAACACATCTAATCAAAATCATGATATGTATACTATCTTTGGGCAACCTCTATTCATAAATGGAAATAACATTACTCATGAGAGTATAGATTTTGATATTACTATCCTTGATTATATGGAAAATTCTACATTAGAAAATATAACTGGAGAAGTCCAGCCTTCTTTCAGAGGTATGTTGAAAAATTTTTCAATGGTTGCTATACCAAGAGATAAAGATGATATGAAAAATCGTCCGGGAATTATCTTTCAAGTATCAGGAAGTTATACAGATGCAGATGGTATATATGGTTTAATATTTGGGCAACAGATACCAGCTACAATGAATGTTTCCGGCAAACAATATGTTATGATCTTGCAAAAACAAAAGACATACTTGCCATTTGCTATAGAGCTAATAGATTTTACAAAGGTTATGCATCCAGGTACTGAAGTAGCTAGAGCCTATAGCTCAAAAATCAATCTGATTGAAAATAATATACCCAGGTCAGTTTTAATTGAAATGAATAAACCGCTTAGACATAAAGGCTATACTTTTTTTCAGGCCTCCTTTATTGAGCAAGAAGATGGAGAGGCAACTGTTTTAGCTGCTGTTCATAATTATGGTAGACTTTTTCCGTATATCTCAAGTATTATTATGTCCATTGGATTATTGCTTCATTTATTAACAAATATACCATCTTTAATAAAGAAAAATAAAAAATGAGAAATTTTATTTTATTTATACTATATTTTTTATCATTTTTATTTTTTGGTGAATTAAGAATTTTTGGTAGTGACTTTCCTATAGATAATATTCCAATCCAGGAAGGCGGTAGAATAAAACCTCTGGACACTTATGCCAGAAACCAAGTATTGGCATTTTATGGAAAAAGAGAAATAAAACATGAGGATTTATCTGCGATAGACTGGATTTTGGACCTTTTCATTTACCCCGATAAAGGTTTAAATCAAAAAATTTTTAATATTAGAAGCCTAGAGGTTCTAGATGTTCTAGAGTTAAAATGGACTAATAATTTTCATAAATACAGTTTTAATGAAGTATTTCCTGGTTTACAAAATCAATTACCTTTGATACAAAATGTTTTTGATAAAAAAGAAGATGATAGAGATGCTTTTGAAGCCCAATTGATAGAAATATATCAAAATGTAATGAAATTTAGAGAGATCGCCTCTAGTTTAAGTTGTTTACTTCCAATGTTTACTATTTATGAACCTGAAACTGCTCAGAGACTACATATTGAGCCAGGACAATTCACTAGCTATGCTCATATTATGAGTCATAGAGAATCACTTTTTAATATTTCTCAAAATATATTTACAAAATCAGAAGAGAATTGGTCTGACTCTGAAAAAGGGGTCGCGTTACTTCTTTATAATCTTCAGCAGACAAGTAAAGACGAGTATGCGAAAGCCTTAAAAATAATACCACCATCAAAAAATGACTCGACCGGTTTATGGATATCTCCATGGGAGTTGTTAGATGGGAGGGTTATTGAACCACATCAAGATAAGATTTTGAAATCAATGGAAGCATATCTTCTAGCTAGATTTGATAAAAATATAAGTGCTAAAAGTGATGCTCTTAAATCCTATAAAGCAGGTATATTATCATCTCCAGGTAAAAGAGTAGACTTCTCAATTCTTGAGAGAGAAAGTTGGTTAAACAAGGCGAAGCTATTTACGTATAGTTTAATATTTTATTTATTTGGATTTATTATTCTGGGAGCTAGTTGGATGATTAAACCAACTATTTTAAGGAATATCGCTTTTCTTTCAATGGCAGTCGGGTTTATAGCTCATGTATATGGAATCATAACAAGAATGATTATCATGAGTCGTCCTCCGATATCAACTATTTATGAGACGGTTATATTTGTTGGCTTTGTAATTGTATTTTTATCATTAGTTATTGAGTATATACGAAAAGATGGGTTAGGCATTTTTATTGGATCAATAAGTGGGGCTGTACTGCATTATGTTGGTTTCGGATATGCTGCAGATGGTGATACACTTGAGATGCTTGTAGCAGTTTTGAACTCAAATTTTTGGCTTGCAACGCATGTTACCACAATAATTTTAGGATATGGAACATCTTTGATGGCTGGTTTAATTGGGCATTTATATTTGATTGAAAAAATACGAAAACCTAAGGATAGCATTAGATTAAAAAGCATCTATAATAATATGTTTGGTGTTACTCTAATTGCTCTTTTTTTCACATTATTTGGAACAATTTTAGGCGGTATTTGGGCTGACCAGTCTTGGGGAAGGTTCTGGGGATGGGATCCAAAGGAGAATGGTGCTCTTCTAATTGTTTTGTGGCAATTGATGATGATTCATATGCGTTTAACTGGTTTGGCAAAGCCAGATAAGTTTGCTCTTGGTATGATATTAAATAATATTATAGTTGTTTTAGCCTGGTTTGGAGTTAACCTATTATCAATTGGTTTACATAGTTATGGATTTGTAAGTGGTATCGCTGTGAATATAGTTTTATTTAGTGCGTTCGAAATTATTACTGGTTTTGGTACGTATTATTGGGCTAGGTCAAAAAGTAAAAAAGTTAGTATTGGTATTTAACTTTCTCATCTGCTTTGTGTCAATTTAATAGCAAAGCACTCAATGCTTAACTTATCTGAAGGATAAAAGAATGAAAAATCTATGCTTAATTATAATTTTCCTTATTAGTGTCGTTTATAGTCAAGATGAATGTGATTATTCAACTGTTGGAGTTCTTACTGATATTAATGAAGAGATTTACAATAATGATGAGTCTGTAAATGCATATAGCATTTTTTCTTGGACATCAGATGAGATTAATAGGATATTGACTGGAAATGGTATTCCAAACCATGAGGTAGGTACATTTCCTAATCCTAATAATCCAAATACTATCAGTGAACAAAATGTAAGTGAAACTTTTACTTTATGTCCAGAATTAGTCTCAGAGACAGGTGAACCAGCAGGCGGGCCTGCCGGAGCGATTGCTTATGCAATTAATAGCGTAAAATTTGATCCAGCAACTGCTGGCAGGTGTAATGATGATGGAGAGTGTAGTCTCGCACAAGGCCAAGGAAATTGGAGCATAGAAGCACTAGGGCATGAGACCTTTGACTTTGGAGATGATATGAATCACGCTCATGTTCAACCTACAGGTGAATATCATTATCATGGAATGCCTGAACTTCTTATTGACTTGTTAGGAGACGAGCAGGGAATGACTCTTGTTGGTTGGGCTTCCGATGGTTTCCCTGTATATGCTAGATATGGTTACTCGGATCCAAATGATCTAACTAGCGAACTTATATCCCTTCAACCTAGTTGGAAATTGAAGGAAAATCCTGATGATGGGCGTCCTGATATTTTGACAGCCTTGGGTAATACATCTCCTAATATACCAATCCCAATGGGTGCTTTCACTGAAGATTTTGAATATGAGGATGGTTATGGCGATTTAGATGAATGTAATGGTAGAATAGGTGTAACTCCTGAATTCCCTGGAGGAATCTATTATTATATGGTTACGGATGAATTTCCATTTTTCTCAAGATGTTTAAAAGGTGATTTTACTGCTGGAGGCGGTGGTGGAGTTCCTAATTGCGAGGATATCCCTCCTGGAAATCCTTGTTGTGGAGACGGTGTGTGTGGTGGACCAGAGAATGAAGATAATTGTCCATCAGATTGTGGTTCAATGGGTAGCCAATATCCAGAGTTAAATAATTTTACTTTATCAGCCGATACTGTAAATACTAGTACAAGTATTGTAAATGTTTTATATGAACTCAGCGTAAGTGACCCTGATGATTATCTTTCAGATTACATTATTAGATTAATCTTAAATGGAGGTCCTGTTAATGGTGGGGAGATTATAGAAAGTACAGGCCAGTTTAGTGATGGTCTTTCAATTGCTAGTGTATCCGGAGCTTTTGTTTTTCCAATTGGAACAACTGAGGGCCAGTGGAATGCCAGGGTAATAATAAATGATGAGAGTAATAACCAGACCAATATGGGGCCGAATCAACTATCTGAAAATAATTTTCAGAATTATGTGATTGTAGATAACTCTGTCCTTGATATTAAACAGCTAAACGTGGAACCACAAGAATTCGCTCTTCTTGAGAATTATCCGAATCCTTTTAATCCTAGTACTACAATTCGTTTTCAAGTCCCATTCAAATCGAGAGTAAATATATCAGTATTTAATATTCTAGGAAATCATATAGAAACAATTATTGATGATGTTATATCTCCTGGTTTACGTTCAACCGTTTGGGAGCCAGATAATTCTGATGAATCAGGAGTGTATTTTATTCATCTAAAAAGTGAAAAATTTTCTTCAACAAAGAAAATAATGTTTATTAAATAGAATGAGACTTAATCAATATTATATCCTTTTTTTTTTAATATTTATAAATGTCTCTTGGGCACAAATAAATTCCACTGGCGCAATTAAGGGAAGAGTGATTAATGCTGACAATCAATTGCCTTTAGCAGGGGCGAATATCAGTTTAAAATCAAGTCCAATCGGTACGATCTCTGATGAGCAAGGATTTTTCAATATTGAAAATATACCAAGTGGAAATTACACTATAAAAATAAGCTATATTGGGTTTAAAACAGAAATCAGGGTTGATGTATGGATACGTCCTAACGCATATGATTTTTTAAATATCCAACTTGAATCATCAATAATAAAAATCGATGAGGTTTCCGTTGAAGAATCATATTTTAATAAATCAATGATCAATGAATATCAATCTGTTAGTTTTAATAGAGATGATATGAGAAGATTGCCAGGATCAGGACAAGAGATTACACGAATCATCAATACTCTACCAAGCGTTGCAAGTGTTGGAGAAAATCGTCAAGATATGATGGTTAGAGGTGGTGGCCCTACTGAAAATGGATTTATTATAGATAATATCCTAATACCAAGTATTTCCCATTTTCAACAACCAGATGGAAGGTCAAATGGTCCAGTTGGACTCATAAACACTGATATGGTTGAGAACCTTGAGTTTTATAGTAATGGTTTTTCAGCTAAATACGGAAATAAACTTTCTAGCTATGGTGACATATCTTATAGATCAGGTAATAGAGAAAAATCAGAGGGTTATGCATTACTTGGCATGGGCGGAGCTGGTGCACTTATTGAAGGGCCAATAAATAATAACCTAACCTATATAGCCTCTTATAGACGGAGTTATCTCGATGTAATTGCCGATGCAATTAATGCTAGCGGAGGAATGCCATCCTATGATGATTTTCAAGCTAAACTAGATTTTAAGTCTAATGTATATAATACATTTTCATTCCTTACAATAATTGGAGGGAGTCTATACCAAAGAGATAAAAAAGGAGCGAAAGAAGTAGGTGAAGATAGGTATGGGGAATTAAAAAATAACCAAACAACAATAGGATTTAATTATAAACGTATATGGAATAAAAAATCATATTCAAATACGAGTTTTTCATATTCACAGCAATCATCCATAGCTAATTTTCTAAATAATATTTCAGATAGTACTGTTTTTAAAAATATTGAAAAAACAAAAGTGAAGAATGTTCGTCAAATAAATCATTTAAAATTAAATCAGAATTTAAATTTAGAATTTGGATTTGATTTTCAAAATACATCAATAGGTTATAATTATTTTCGAAAATTACCAGAAAGCAACCCATTCTTAAAGGAGATTGCATTCTATGAAGATGTTTTAATAAATAATTATGCTGCATTTATAACCATTAAAAATAATATTTCAGAACGGCTCATCTTATCAGCTGGGTTAAGGTTAGATCAAAATGATTATGAAAAAATAAATCTTTATTCTCCAAGATTAAATATTGATTATGAAGTTGTTAGAGGGAAAACAAACTTAATTTTAAATATCGGAAAATATCATCAAAACCCTCCTGGCATCTATGTTGCAAATGATATTTTAAAAGTATTGAAAAGCGTTAAAGCTTTCCAATATTCATTAAATCTTGAACAGATGATAACACCAAGTACTAAGCTTACCATATCTGGATATCAAAAAAACTATGAAGACAGTCCTATATTACCTAATTCGAATCTTTTTCAAGACCCTACGTTCTTATTTGATGAGCTACGTATGTATAATGGCATTGTATCCAATGGAACAGCATTAGCAGAAGGAGTAGAAGTATTAGTTCAAAAAAAGCGTGCTGAAAATTTCTATGGCCTTATTGGTGGTTCAATATTCAACTCAACATTTACTGATTATAATGGTATAGAGCGAAATAGAAATCATAACTATCATTATATTTTTAATATTGTTGGTGGTTATAGGCCAAAAGATAATTGGGAATTATCTATTAGGTGGTCATATTTTGGAGGGAAGCCATACACCCCAATTAATTTAGAATCTTCAATAGGAGGTGATGAGCAAATCTTATATCTAGATCAATTTAACCAAGAAAAAACACCAGCGTACCACTCCCTATTTGTTCGATATGAAAAGAGATATAATCTTAAAAAATCAAATCTTATTATATTTTTTGAAATATGGAACACGTATAATAGAGAAAATATTGAAACTTATTTTTATAGCCGGGGCAATCAGCAAATTGAGAAAATTGTATATTTTAGTACCATCCCTGTAGGAGGATTCGGCTTAGAATTTTAAGACTCTTTTGAAGCTGATTTCTTATTAATAATATTTTGGGTGTACAATGCTTCCAGTATATGAAAGAAAAACCAAGTAAGGCATAAAACAGGTACATATATTCGAAAATCAAAATTCATAATTTTTACTCCAATATAAACCATCAAAAGCATAAAAATAGTTTTTACTATAAACTGAACCATATTAAATCCAAAAGTAATAAATATATCATAATGTTCATTAAGCCAATCAATAACCTCAAGATTTATATAACTAACTAACGTAGGTATTAATACACCTAGGAACAAAACTGACCCTATCTGGGGATAAAAAAAGGTCATTGGAAACCCCACAAGAAACATAAAAAGACCAAAAAAGATATATATTTTTTTATACATAATTTAATTTTGTTAACATAAAGATAAATTTACTATTAACTTGTTAAACTAGACTAGTTTAACAAACATATAATTAATCACATAGGTCACTAACTATCTCAAGTTTTAATACAAACAATCCAGATGAATGGGAAAATAAATACACTAATAATGATATAGGTTGGGATCTAGGTGGCCCTACCCCAGTGTTTAAGCAATTAGCAAAACAGATACCTAAAGGAAAAATTTGCATACTAGGATGCGGAAATGGTTATGATGCTATAATGTTTAGTCAAGAGAAATTTCAAGTAACCGCGGTTGATTTTGCAGCATCACCAATTAAATACATAAATAATAAATCTAAAGATTTATCACTCAATATAAAAACAATCGAAAATAATATTTTTACACTTAGTCCGAAATATGATAATCAATTTGACTATATAGTAGAACAAACCTGTTTTTGTGCAATTGATGTAAACATGCGAGAATCTTATTCAAAATTGGTTAAACGAATATTAAAGCCTGGTGGAAGTTTAATTGGGTTATGGTTTCCTCTTGATAAAAAAAAGAATGAGGGCGGGCCTCCATTTGGAGTATCAATAAAAGAAATAAAAACTCTATTCAAACGGGGTTGGGAAATAACAGATGAAAGTTTTCCTGAAGCATCCATCGAACCTAGAATAAAAAGAGAGAAGCTAATTATCTTTAAAAAAATATAGTTTAAAGTAAATCTTGCTCCGGAGTCGGCTTATTATCTAAAACTTTATCTATTTCATTCATTATCGTATCATCTAATAATTCCTTATGATTGATAGATAATAAGTTCTCATCAAGTTGTTTTGTATTTGTTGCTCCTAATATAACGGTGCTAACATTTTTATTTTTTAAGCACCAAGCAATACTTAATTGCGCCATTGAAATACCAATATTTGAGGCGATTGAACTGAGTCGCTTTACTTTCTCAACCTTTTTCTGTCCTTCTTCTGACTCAAGTTGTTCTCTCAAAAATTTATACTGAGGAATATTCATCCTAGAATCTTTAGGAATAGTATTATTATACTTACCAGTAAGAATTCCCGATGCGAGTGGTGACCAAATCGTAGTACCAAGCCCCTCAGAATTAAAAAGGCCTAAATAATCTTTTTCAATCTTTAATCGATTAAACATATTGTATTCAGGCTGTTCCATTGATGGTGGTGTAAGATTAAATTTATAAGCTATCAAGTAAGCCTCTCTAATTCTATCAGCAGGCCACTCTGAAGTACCCCAATAAAGGATTTTACCTTGCCTAACCAAAACATCCATGGCCCTGACTGTCTCTTCAACAGGAGTATGAAAATCAGGCCTGTGACAGAAAAAAAGATCTAAATAATCAAGCTTTAATCTCTTTAACGCCGCATCACAACCATCACGTATATGTTTAGCACTTAAACCTCTTTGAGTGACTTTGTCGCCACCAAAGAACACTTTACTTGATACTGTATATGTATCTCTTTGGAAACCAAGACTTTTTAAAGCTTCTCCCATGATTTTTTCAGATTCTCCAGCAGCATATACCTCAGCATTATCAAAGAAATTTATTCCTGCATCATAAGCATGTTTCATTGTTTTTTTTGCTTTATCTTTATCAAGCTGAAATGAGAATGTTACCCATGATCCATAGGATAGCTCACTTACTCTAAGTCCTGATTTTCCTAATTTTCTATAATTCATATCTCTATTTTATTAAAATCATTTTTTTTGTTTGTGAAAAGCTTTTTGATTGTAGTTTGTAAATATATACACCTGCACTTACTGTATTTCCTTGATTATCTGTTGCATTCCAACGTACTGATTTTAAACCAGGTGTCTGCATTGAGTTTAATAAATTATTAATCAAATGACCTCTCATATTATATATGGAAATATTCACCATCTCCTGTTTCGGAACCGTATATCGTATTGTAGTTTCAGGGTTAAATGGATTTGGATAGTTTTGTTCTAGCTCATAACGACCAGGAACTTGGACTCTGTTTTCGTTTGTATTAAGCTGGCTAGATGCAAACTGAAAGTTTCTAACATTCATCATTGTATTTGAAGTAAATAGTTCTTCTGAAGTACCATAAATATCATGAGTAGCGCTAATACGATAGATTTGACCTTGTTCTAAACCTGACAACATATACATCTGGGAAGCATTTACAGTCCCCTCCGTTATCACCATACCATTTTCATTTTGGACAGTAATAATTGTATTTTCCATAGAAACTGAATCATCGTTGCTTACTTGCCCCATGATCATATTCCCATAATCAGTATTAAGCACGATATCTTCTGATGAAAAAGAAAAATTAATATTATCAATAAGCTCACCATCAGCGATACTGATTTCAGTAGCATCATAGACAGTAGATGCATTATCGTAGAACTGCATCTGTAGGCCTAGGCTGGTTGTACCTCCTGAGAGCAGCGTAACAGCACCAACGTGATAAGATCCTGATGAAACTGGAAGAATATATTGGCCATCCTGATCAACAAAGTTTTGAAATGTAATTTGTGTCGAATCCATTTTTATAGCAAAAACGATTGGTGGAAAAAAACTTTGAGCACCATCTGGTGTTATTACTGAACCAGAAATCTCTGCGGTTGTTACTCCTTCAATAGGATATAATGTGATTTGAATATTATTCTGATTAGGGAAAATTATCGATGAGTAATAATCCACATAATCTAAACAAGAAGCATAAATATCTATATTACCAAATGGGACAGAAGGAATAACCACAATCCCTTGTTCATTTGAATGAAACACGCTTGAGTAAAATCCAGGTAAATCATTCTCACCATTATTCATTAAATAACCATTCACATTATCTACTCCATCACCAGTAACACCATCAATAAATTGAATGGTCAAAGTACCGCTATCATAATCTGGAGGTCCAGCAGGTTCCATCTCAATAGTAATAATATCACTTCCTCCAGGCATATTAGAAGATGCCTCGCCAGTAAAATTGAAACTATAACTATTATCAAGATAGCCTATTTTATAAGAAAAAATTTCTGCAAGGCCCAATGGGAAATTATATACATCAGTGCGGCCAAAGTTATCTGAAATAAACTCATAAGTGTACACCATATCCGAAGTTCCAGAACTCATGACATAACCATCTACTTCAGAAATGGCTTCTCCAGTTATTGAATTAATAAAAAGTAATTTAAGTGTGTCCGTATCAACAGTTGGATCCCCATAAGTAGTCATTTCTATTTCTAAATGATCTTGCTCAGGAAAGTTAAACGATATGAAAATATCATGATAATCAGTTGCGTTAGCAAAAATCTGTCCAGATCCAAAAGGAAAATTATTTATTGTTACTACTCCACTTTCATCCGATACAAATTGAAAAGGAATCCAACTATCAAAACCGTTTACGAAACCGTTAACATTTGGAATTGGGAGACCTGTCTCTGAATCAACAAAATATATATATAGGGTATCTGTATCATCATTTGTCGTTTCACTGGGGTTCATTTCAAGAATTACCAACTCTTCACCCGTAAAATCAAATGAATGATAAAGGTCATCAAAACCCGATGCGCTTGCCCAAATCTCTGTCTGCCCGGTTGGAAAGTCTAACAATGTCGCTAGACCATTCTGGTCTGTGTTAAATGTTAATAAAAAATCCCAAAAAGAAGTATGAAATACAGATCCATCAACGCCTTCAATAGGATCTCCAGTTTGAGAATCTAGAACCTGAATATTTAATGTATCATTGACATTATTAGTAGATCCTGATGACATAATAATAACAAGTTCAGACTCTTCAGGAAATGAAAAAAATATCATTACTTCAGCATACCCAACAGCGCTTGCCCATAGATTAGCAAGGCCTTCAGGAAACTCAGGAATTTCTACCATCCCATTTACATCTGATACAAACTGAATTGATACTGAAGGGATATTATTATTAAGCAAATCAATAAAACCACTTACATTTTCAATTGGGCTAGATGTCTCACTGTCTAAAAAGGTAATTGTAAGTGTTTCAGCGTTGGCAAACTGAAAAGTAGTAAAGATGCTAATAAAGAATAATAATTTTTTCATTACCTAATTTTTTATATTAAATAAATTATGTATACTGAGTATATCAAATATTATGCCGATATCAGATAATTCAATTAAATATCAACTTATAGATCAATATTGCAATGATGCATCGTTTAAAAGGGGCCTCTCTAGAAATACAATATTAGCTTATAAATCTGATCTTAAAATATTTCTTACA
>Ga0208277_1000855_pt1 | contig 17916 bp, 12 predicted proteins | sample ETNtaG_5_FD_185782 | JGI IMG/M metagenome (GOLD analysis project Ga0208277, IMG submission 185782) | Marine microbial and viral communities from oxygen minimum zone, Eastern Pacific Ocean - ETNP201406SV205 (SPAdes) (version 2) | ecosystem: Environmental > Aquatic > Marine > Oceanic ...
TACATCAGAATTTTCAATTGCTCTTACGCTTCTCATTACAGAGTAAAACTCAAGATTTTCTTTAACCTTAGATTTTTTTCTTATACCGGCAGTATCAATTAGATCAAAATCAAATCCAAATCTGTTATATCTCGTATTAATTGAATCTCTGGTTGTACCAGGAATTTCTGTTACTATATTTCTATTTTCTCCAATTAATGCATTAATAAAGGAAGATTTTCCTGCATTAGGTCTTCCAACAACAGCAAATCTTGGCACTTCATCTGTATCTTGTCTATCTTCTTTGAAAAGTTTTACAACATCATCAAGTAATTCTCCTGTCCCAAAACCATTCGAACTAGCAATTGGATATAATTTTTCTAACCCTAGTGAGTAAAATTCGTTTACATCATTGATTCTAGAAGAACTATCTACCTTATTGACTACCAAAAATACTGGTTTATTGATTTTTCTTAAAAGTTCTGAAATATCAGAATCCATTGATGTAATACCGGTATCTACATCAACCATGAATAAAATTATATCTGCCTCGTCAATGGCTAATTCAACCTGATTATCAATTTCAGCTTCAAAAATATCATCACTACCAACAACATACCCACCAGTGTCAATGACAGAAAATTCTTTTCCGTTCCAATCACCCTTACCATAATGTCTATCTCTTGTTACTCCACTTATTGAATCAACAATTGCTTCTCGTCTTTGGATAAGTCTGTTAAATAATGTTGATTTACCAACATTAGGTCTTCCTACTATAGCTATAATATTACTCATGATAATGGGTCCACAAATGTAATACTAAAATTACTGTAAAAAAAAGAGCGGTATTATACCGCTCTTTTATAGAATTGAATGGTTAATTACAATCTATTCAATAGAAGTTGACATTTCTGGAATGAATTCTAAAGTCTCTGTAATTATACCTCCATAGTCTCTTATTGACATACCTGCATTCATCTCAGTATATGTACGAGCTCTCCATCCAAACATTTCGTTGTAGGAATCAGTATAATCAAAATCAGGATCACTAAAAACACCTTTTCTTACTCCGTGAGAATCATATGGTTCAACAACATGCATTTCATCTTGGCCACCAGAAACAAGCCAAAAGACTCCTCTGATACCTGTAAATCCGTTAGCTTTTTTTAATTCAGCATCATTTCTCATCATACTAAACCAATCTCTGCCTTCTCCGGGATTTAGCCTAATAGTTGTAAATTCAACATATTTCTTTGGAGCCTCAGAATTATCCCAGTTGTATGATAAACCTTTAACTCTAGCAGTTCTCTTATTACCTGCCTGATCTTTAACATAGGGCATTACATTTTTTACCCAATATGCATACTCCTCTGAATCTGACAATGACTGATTGAAAAATTCTCCGCTTTTTGGACCTACGACACGCATATATTTACCTGAGTCAGGACCGGTCACAATACGGAATGTTAAAATAGCTGTCTCTTGAGTGTTATTAAACTTTTTAGTTTTTTTGGCAACAGCTGATTCAAATTCTTTAGCCATTCCCTCTTTTGCCTCCCATCTATTTATCTGCCAATACTCAGCATTAGGATTATTTTGAGCAAAAACAAATAAAGGAGTAATAAATAATAATAAAATTAGTTTTTTCATTTTTTTAGTTTTTAATAATTAATTAGTTTACTGAAACTGCTGGAGAACTTAAATCAGGCAACCATCTCCATACTTCTGAAAAATTACCCCACATTTCTAAGCTATTATTAAAAGCTTCTTGATCTATATCAAAAGAGTCTTCTCCAAAAATTTCTTTATAAGCTTCTATAACCTTTGGCCAAGTTTCAGATTCATTATCAATTCCTGACATATCCGGATTTCCATATCCAACCATCACATGACCATTAGGACCACCTAATGAACCTGCCCAAACATGCAGACTTAAATCACCTACTTTTTCAGCTGCTTTTGCAACTCTTGTTCTAAATTTCCAAAAATCTGGTCCAGAATTTCTTTTTACATTATAATGAAGGACCTTCCATATTTTATTTGTTCCTGGTTCAGCATCGTCAAAACTTGCATCACTTGCATGAGAAAAATATTCAGTACCACCAACATTATTCATTAATGGTGCTACATTTTCCATCCAATAATCAAGACCCTGACTACCGTAAGAATCAAATTGTGCCATAGATTGTGCAAAACCAGACCTAACAAGATAATTAGCTCTGTCTCCAGCAACAATTTCATATGTATAGATTAATTCGCCATCAGCTTTTGAATTATATTTTTTCGTCTTATTTGAAATTGCTGATTTCGCATCTTTCATTTTTACAGGATCGACTTTGTATGCAGTCATCCAAGTCATCTGAGCCATCGTATTACTAAAAGTAAATACAACAACTAGCAGTAAAATTAGTTTTTTCATAGTTAGTTTAATTTGGTTAGTCTACGAATATAACTATTATTTAGACTCGTTCAAAATAAGGGGGTTGTTTTTTGAAGAATTAACTTTTGTATCCAAACTTCTTTAAAAGCTTTGTATTAGACCTCCAATTTTTACTAACCTTTACATGTAAGTCAATGAAGACCTTTTTATCGAAAAACTTCTCCAAATCTAGTCTAGCTTTAGTACCTATTTTTTTTAAAGCGCTCCCCTTATGACCTATAATAATTCCTTTTTGTGATTCTCTTTCAACTAGTATTTGAGATCTAATTTTTATAATATTCTCTTCCTCTTTAAATTCCTCGGTTACAATTTCAACTGAATAAGGTATTTCCTTATCATAGTACATAAGGATTTTTTCTCTCAACTTTTCATTGACAAAAAACCTTTCAGGTTTGTCAGTTAATTGATCCTTGGGAAAGTAAGGAGGTGATTCAGGAATTAGTTCAATTATTCGATTAATAAGATTTTCTATATTAAAATTATTTAAAGCAGATATCGGAAAAATCTCAGAATTAGGATATTGAGCAGACCATTTATTGACCTCTTGCTCTAAGTCCTCTTGGTTAGATAAATCTATTTTATTCAAAAGGATAAGGGTTGGAACTTTAGCATTTAAAATTTTATTATGCACAGATAAATCTTTAATTGATTTTTCACCTATCTCTAACATATATAGAATTATATCTGCATCGTCTAATGCACTTTTTACAAAATCCATCATAGAATTTTGAAGCTCATAGGATGGTTTTACAATTCCGGGTGTATCAGAAAAAATCAATTGGAATTCATCGCCATTAACAATGCCAATTATTCTATGTCTTGTAGTTTGAGCTTTAGAGGTAATTATTGATAATTTTTCACCAACCAAACAATTCATTAGAGTAGACTTGCCTACATTAGGGTTACCAATTATATTTATAAATCCAGATTTATGCACAAATCAAAGGTAATGTATTAATTAAATAAGAACCAAAAAGTTGATATTCAAACTACATGAACGCCTTTTGAATTTAGGGGGGTTATATAGGAGTTAAATTCAAGATTGTTGCTTTTGTAAACTCTATCAAATAATAATTTTAGTCTTTGAGCTTCTTCGTTTGTATTAACTAAAGTAAAAATCGAAGGACCCGAACCTGAAATTGAACAACAAATTGTATTGTTAATCTCAGCAAGACTCTTAATCTGATTGAAAACAGGAACATAATCTGCCCTATATTTTTCAACTAAATAATCTTTTAGTGATATTCTCATCAAATCAAAATCTTGGGTATGAAGTGAATGGATAAATCCTCCTACTGCACCTAGCTGGTCAGAGGCTATACTTAATTCAATTGATTTTGGTAATACAACTCTTGATTCAGAGGTTTTAATTTCAATCAAAGGATGGTGTACAATAGCAAATAAATTTTTTGGTACCGGGAGTTTAATAACCTTATAATTTTCACGATTATTAACCAAAATAATACCTCCAAAGAGTGCTGAAGCAACATTATCAGCAGGAGCTGTTTTACTTGAGACAAATTCACCCTGCATAGCAAATTTTAAGAGCTCTTCTTTTTTTAATGGATTATCTAAAAGTTTGTTAATTCCGTAAACAGCAGCTACAGCTGAAGCAGCACTACTTCCAATTCCACTACCTGGTTTAATATTTTTATTAATTTCTATTTCAAAACCTTGGCTAATTTCTAAATAGTCTAATAATGCTTGTCCAGCAACAGATGCAGTATTCTTTTTTCTGTCATTTGGAACTGAATAACCATTAATTTTTTTTATAAAAACTCCTTCTTTATTAGATTTCGAAATTATTAATTCATCTCCGAAATTATCAATAGCAAATCCTAGAACATCAAATCCACAACAAATATTTGAAACAGTGGCAGGAGAGAAAATTCTTATCTGTTGTATCATTAAAATAATCTTATGATAAAATTAACTTTTATTCTTTTAAAAAGCGAAGATTAATATTTAATATTGAGTCATAATTAATAAAATCGATAAAATGAAAAAACTACAAAATTTATTCCTTGTTGCGATTGTTTCACTTCTAACAATTTCACTAAATGCCCAATCAGTTGACGAAATTGTTGGAAATTATCTTGAGAATACTGGAGGTGCTGAAAATTGGGAGAATGTAAAGGGTTTAAGAATGAATGCTAGTATAAATCAAATGGGTATGGAAATACCTATTGAAATGGTACAGCTAAAGGACAAGATGTACACAAAAATTTCAATTCAAGGTCAAGAAATAAAACAAGGAGTTTTTGATGGGGAAACATTATGGTCTACTAATTTTATGTCTATGAAAGCCGAAAAAAGTGACCAAGAGGATGTGGATAATGTAAAAAATGAATTAGCAGAATTTCCTGATCCATTTTTAAATTATAAAGACAAAGGATTTACAGTGGAACTTATGGGGACTGAAACAGTTGAAGGGTCTGATGTATTTAAAATTAAATTAACGAAAAAACCAATGGTTGTTGATGGGGAAGAAGTTCCAAATGTGTCTATTTATTACTTTGATTCAGAAAATTTTGTTCCAATTATGGTTCATGAAGAAGTAATGAGCGGACCAGGTAAAGGAATGATTATGGAATCCAAAATGAGTGATTATCAAGAGGTTGAAGGTTTATATTTTCCTTTTTCAATGACTCAAGGTGTTAAAGATCAGCCCGGCCAACCAATCACAATTGAATCAATCGAATTAAATCCATCTATCGATGATAGTGAATTTAATTTTCCTGAATCTACTGAAGAAGAAAACAATTAAAAAGTAAGATTAAAATGCTAAATAAATTAACTACAACACTAAGTGGTATATTATTGCTATGGTTTTCACTTAGTTCATTTTCACAAGAAAAAAAAGAAATAAAACTTGAAAATTATTTTGGAGATCTAAACGCAAGACAAATTGGCCCTGCAGTTATGAGTGGTAGGATAAGTGACATGGAAAATCACCCTACAAACCCAATGATTATCTATGCTGGTTCCGCTGGAGGAGGTGTATGGAAATCCAATGATGCTGGAACAACATTTTATCCAATATTTGATGATCATATTCAATCGATCGGAGCACTAGAATTAGATCCTAATGACCCAGATAATACGATTTATGTTGGTACAGGTGAACCATGGCCTAGAAATAGTGTTTCTATAGGAGACGGATTATATAAATCAACTGATGGTGGTAATAATTGGGATAAAATAGGGTTAGAAAATTCTGAAAGAATTGCAAATATTATTGTGAATCCTGAAAATTCTAATGAAATATACGTAGCTGTTCTTGGATCTCTATGGTCAGACAATGATGAAAGAGGTGTTTACAAATCAATAGATGGAGGGAAAACATGGGAAAATATATTATTTCTAAATAATTCAACAGGCTGTGCAGATTTAGCAATGGACCCTTCTGACTCAAATACTTTATATGCATCAATGTGGGAATTTAGAAGGACTGCATGGTCATTTAATTCTGGTGGTGAGAATAGCGCTTTATATAAATCAACAGACGGTGGGAAAAATTGGAATAAAATTCACAAAGGATTTCCTAAGGGAAAATTAGGGAGATTAGCTATTGGAGTTTCTGAATCTAACCCTCAAACTTTATATACAGTAATCGAATCTGAAAAAAATGAAGACAAAGGTCTATATAAGAGTATTGATGGTGGGGCAAATTGGGAACAAAAAAATAATGATTTTGGTATCACTGTAAGACCATTTTATTTTTCAAGAATTGTTGTAGACCCTAAAGATGAAAATGTAGTTGTCAAAGCTGGTTTATTTGGCTCAATTTCCAAAGATGGCGGTGAAACTTTTGAAGATTTAGGTAATATGCATGCTGATATACACGACATGGTCTTTGATATAAATAATTCAGACATTATGTATGTAGGAACAGATGGTGGTGTGTATAGATCTTGGAATAAAGGAGTTACAATGGAAATTGTTGAAAACCTTCCGCTTTCTCAGTTTTATCATATCAGTGTAGATAATGACGAACCATATAACATTTATGGTGGGCTTCAGGATAATGGTTCATGGTATGGGCCATCATTTGCAGCAGGAGGAATTTCAGCTAAACATTGGAATGCAGTTGGTCAAGGAGATGGATTTAGAGTTTTAAGACATCCTACCAAGAATATAATTTACTCAGAAATGCAGGGTGCAGAAAATGTTTGGAGATACGATGTGGAAAACAATTTGGTAAAAACCATTCAACCTTTACCTGTTGAAGGTTATGAAGAATATAGATTTAATTGGAATACACCAATTGAGATTAGTAAAAATAATCCCGAGAGGCTCTATATTGGTAGTCAATATGTTCACAGGTCTAATGACACAGGTAATACTTGGGAAATTATATCACCTGATCTTACAACCAATGATCCAGCTAAACAAAATCAAGAAGACTCTGGTGGTCTTTCAATGGATAATTCAGGAGCAGAAAATCATACAACAATCTTTACAATAACCGAGTCCCCTTTAAACGAAGATATTATATGGGCTGGGACAGATGATGGCAATATTCAGGTTACAAAGAACGGAGGTAAAAGCTGGAAAAATGTTATAAAAAATGTTTCTGGAGTTCCAAAAAATACTTGGGTTTATCATATTGAAGCAAGCGCTCATGATGAAAATACAGCTTATGTTGTTTTTGATGGTCATACATCTGGAGATATGAAGGCATATGCATATAAAACTAATGATCTTGGTGAAACATGGTATAATATAATTCCCAATAATGATGTAACAGGATTTACGAGGAATATTCAAGAAGACTATGAAAATCCAAATCTGTTGTTTTTAGGAACCGAACTAGGTTTATATATTACAAATAATGGAGGTAGTAATTGGTCTAAATTTACCAAAAACATGCCGCCAGTAGCTGTTCATTACATAGACCTACAAAGCAAAACAAACGATCTGGTAATGGGAACTCATGGACGAGGAGTTATTATTATTGATGATATTTCACCTCTAAGAGAAATAGATGAAAATAGTTTGTCAAATAAATTATATTTCTTTGAAAAAGATAATTTTGAAATTCAAGAATTTGGTGGGTTTTCAGATAGTTTTGGGAGAGAAACTCAGTTTTTTGGTTCTAATCCTTCACTAAGTTGTCAAATTCAATATTTGTTGCCTAAAAGACACACATTTGGGAAAATGACTATGGAAATTCAAGATATGAATGGAAATAAGATTACGACTTTAAATCCAGGAAAATCAAAAGGAATCAATACAGTTGATTGGAACTATAACATGAGAACCCCAAAAATAGCAAAAGCAAAAACATTAAGCTTTGGCGGTTTTACCTCCCCTACAGTTCCTGCTGGTGACTATAAAGTCGTTGTTAAAAAGGGAAGAGATGCATTTGAAAAAATAATTAGTGTAACTTATAAAAATAACGCAGGATTAAGCGCAGAGGAAAGAAAATTACAGTTTGAAACTGTGATGAAGTTATTTAATATGACCGAAGACCTTGCGTACATGGTATACACTATTGATGAATTAATTGCGGATGAAAATACAAATCAACAAATCAGCTCAAAGCTTGACGAATTGAAAAAGTCATTAGTCATAACTACAGGAGACAACTATGTTGGGGCTGCTAAAAAGCAATTAAGAGAGAAAATGGCTGACTTATATTCAAAAGTTGCATCTAGCTATGATAAACCTTCAGCTAATGAATTAGAAAATTTATCACTGATTGAAAATGAAATGAAATTAGCTAAAAAGAAGTATAATAAAATTGTTAAAAAAATAGATTTTGATTTAATCAAAATTAAATCATTTGAAGATTTTGTTAATGAATAAATACTAAAAAGCCTCATTTTACAAATGAGGCTTTTTTAATTATGTATTTTCTAACTCCTCAACCAAACTAGTCCATTTTTCCTCTAATTGAGAGAGTTTATTTTTTTGCTGTCCATAAATTTCAAAAAAATCTTTTTCACTTGAAAGTTCATTAAATTTAATAGGATCGGATAATTCTAAGTCAATTTTTTTAAGCTTATCACTTAACTTATCAATTTCTCTTTCTATTTTTTTTATTTGAGACTTGAGTTTATTGCTTTTTCTTTTTTTATCTTTTTGATCATAATAAGCACCTTTAATACTAGCATTAAGCTTTGAACTATCCAATTGATCTTTCTGAGATATTTCTAACTGTTTGAAGTTTGTCAAATCTTTTTCTGAGAGAAATGTATTTACATCTCCGTGATATTCTTTAATAGTTTTACCTCTAAACTCATAAACCTTTTGTGTTAAGCCTTGTAAAAATTCTCTGTCATGTGAAACAACAATTAGGCTACCATCATAATCCATTAAAGCTTTTTTTAGAAGTTCCTTTGAAGTAATATCTAAATGATTAGTAGGCTCATCCATGACAAGTAGATTATAGGGCTCTAACAAAAGCTTACATAATGAAACTCTTGCTCTTTCTCCACCAGATAAAACTTTAATTTTTTTAGACACATCATCATTAGAAAATAAAAAGGAACCTAATATGGTTCTAGGGTTCACGGTGATAGTTTCAGAAATTGCATTTTCAATTGTTTCTAAAATTGTTGAATTTTCATCCAAAAAATCTGCCTGATTTTGAGCATAATAACCCATTTTAACAGAATGTCCAAGGATAATATCTCCGACAAAATCAACATGTCCTGAAATCATTTTTGCCAATGTAGATTTACCTTCCCCATTTTTTCCTACAAATGCAATTTTTTCTCCTTTTACTATTTCTAAGTTTATATCTTCTAAGACATCTAAGTCATCATAGCTTTTAGAAGCCTCCTTAATTGATAAGGACACTTTTCCTGAGTGAGGAGCGGGAGGAAAACTAAACTTCATACTTTCAACATCTTCTTTTTCAACATGAATAATTTCAAGCTTATCTAGTTTAGCAATTAAAGTTTGAGCAAAGGCAGCTTTATTTTTTTTTGCCCTGAATTTATTGATTAATATTTTTGTTTCAGAGATAAATTTATCTTGGTTTTTCTTTGCCTGTATTTGCTTTTCAATTCTGTCTTTTCTGAGCTCCAAATATTTAGAATATTTTGCTTTATAATCATTTATTTTAGTAAATGATATTTCTATTGTTCTATTTGATATAGAGTCTAAAAACAATCTGTCATGAGAAACTAAGACTATTGCTCCTACAAATTTTTTTAACCATTGTTCCAACCAAATAATTGATTCAATATCTAAATGATTAGTAGGTTCATCAAGAAGTAAAACATCTGGTTTTTGAAGAAGAATTTTAGCTAGTTCAATTCTCATTCTCCAACCGCCACTAAATTCAGTTGTCTGCCTGTCATAATCTTTTGTTGTAAAACCCAATCCGCTTAATACCTGGCTTATTTCAGATTGTATATCATTTCCCCCTAGAATCCTGTAACGTTCATCTAAATCATTAGACTCTGAAATTAAATCTAGATATGATTTAGATTCATAATCAGACCTTTCGTTAATTTCTTTATTTATAGTATCTAAACGTTCTCTTATTTGATTTAACTCTGTAAAGGCTGTTTGAGCTTCTTCTACTATAGTCTTACCATCTTTAAAGTCTAAATCCTGTGTTAAATAGCCTAAAATTAAACCGTTAGGCATAGAAACACTACCATCATTCGGCTTAATATTTTCTGATAATAAATTTAGCAGTGTTGATTTACCTGCTCCATTTTTTCCAACTAGCCCAATCTTATCTCCTTTATTTATCATAAATGAAATATTTTTAAAAATATCCTGGCCGCCGAAATAAAGAGATAAGTTATTAACTGAAATCATAAATGCAAATTAGCTTATGTGCTTTTGAAATTAAAAAAACGGCTACACCATAATAGTATAACCGTTTTATTGTTTTAGTAGCGGGGACTGGACTCGAACCAGCGACCTTCGGGTTATGAGCCCGACGAGCTACCACTGCTCTACCCCGCGATATGGTCTACAAATATACAATGGTTTTTATAATTGGCAATGATATTTGAATTTATTAGAAATAAAAAAAGCACTTATCAGATGATAAATGCTTTTTTTATTATTTAGGTTGATAATATTACCAACTCCACATATCGTGTTCAAAATTTCTTATTTTTTCTTTAATTCTTTCAGATTCAAGTAATCTCATGAATGAGTTATCAGGAACATAATCTCCTACTTCTCTGTCTTCGTACATATTTTCTTCAAGATATACCATTGTATGAAATCTTCTGGCATTTATTAATTCGTCAAATGATTTTCTTACAACACTATTTCTATCACTAAATACATATGAGCCTTTCAAAACATCTCTTGCGTCAGGATAGTATACCCAAAACATAGGGATTGCAGGAGAATAATCAACTGGATTAACAACTGTGGCATCATCTTTTTTATTAATTACCTGTCTAGCAACAGGTGCTATAGCTAAAGGTCTGTATTTAAGTTCAGAAACTTTCTTATCGAAATACCAAACTCCTTTGACCTTGTAATGATCTACCATATCATAAGTAAACTCGTATGTATCAACATACTTTTCACCATAGTTTTCCTGAAACCAATCCATTAATGCTTCGTCTCTAGTATTTTCATAAGCTTGCAATTCATCTCTTTTAGATTCGTCAAACTGTTGTTCATATGATAAAACACTCACGTAATCATCCAAATCTTCAATACTATCATATTGTTCTCCTAGAGATATCTGGTTATTCATAACAAAGAAGTTAAGACTACCACTAGCTTGTGTATCAATAATATTTCTTCCTCTAGTGTTTATTTCACGATATGAAAGACCTTGAAAATTTGTATTCTTATTTAAGAAATCATCATAAGTAATTTTATCATTAAATTTTCCATCGTCATAAATTAGTGATATATCACCACTTTGAATACCTTTAAGTAAGTGATGAATTAAAGGTCTTCTTTCTTTACCTACAACAGTAGTGTCAATCGGATATAGGTAAGGAAAGTTTACTTTTTGATCTAAATCAATAATTTCCCAAATAACTTTAGAGAAAAGAATATCTCTCTCGTCAACATAACCATACTCAAGTTTTTTATCTTCATCTTGTCTCAGCTGAATTCTATCCTTTTTTCCAATATCAGCAGGATCTTTTGCATTCAAAAGATTTGCTTGTCCATAGGATAATGAAATGCCAAGTATTAATAAAACTATAAATATGTTGTTTTTCAAATTCATTACATTAAAATTATAATAGAGTGAATGATGTCGATCTTGCATCTTTAATTTGAGTTGTAGAACCAATTGCTGCTGTTTTGATATCTGAAATTCTTACTAAGGAATTCCTTCCTGCTCTGTCAATAGCACGCTTAGCAGCAGCTGAAAGTTCATTTCCTGTACAATCAAAAGAACCAATACCTTCAACAGTTAACTTAAAACTTTGAACTCTTAGCGCTAGCTCAAAATTGAATGACTCGCCAAAACCTGCGGTAATTCTAGCTCCTTTAAAGTTTGCTTTTGTAAGAACTTCAGGATTAGCCCCATCTACACTTCCAAAAGGAGTTGGTAAGGGCTTAATATTAAACTTTACTTTTGATGATACCATCTCTCCAGATGGAAGTTCACCAATAACTAAAATATCTAATTCACGCTTTCCAGCTAAATCTTTAATTGGCTTACTTAGATCTAGTTCATAATCGTTAGGTCCATTTAAAGTCTTCTTTCGACCTCTTTCAAAAATAGTTTTACCTTTTTTAAGACCAGGAGTACGAGCGGTTACCTTATTTGCTGGAATACCTGCAAATGAAATGGTAAACGGATTAGATACACCTTGATAAACCGTATTCATTTTATCAGCTGAAATAGTAGCATTGTTAGGCTTAGGAACAACTGCATATTTACTAATTACAGGGATAGTAATTAGCTCTCCCTCTTCTGTAAATTGAAATTCACCCGTAATTTCTCTTTCACCAATAGGTCCAGCAGGAAACTTAATAATAGTTTTACCTTCTTGCATAGATTCTTCACCTAGCTCAACACCATTAATAATTACTTTATCTGCTTTAAGAGTTGGATCATTTTTACCTAGAATAATTCTTCCTGTAAACTGTTCACCAGCAAAAAATGCATTTTTATCTGGAACAACAATCGCATCAAAATTCGTCAACGAAGCTTCAATCTTTAATTTACCTTCAAGCATAGTAGATAACAACTGTGCTTCAATATTTTGAAGGGTAGACTGTAAAAGGGATAGTTTCGTAATCCCAACAATTAAAGGCATATCTTTATAATGATAATCAAGATATTTTCTTGGTTTTCCATCTGAAACCTGAACATCATCAGTACTAAACTTTGATCCTACCTCTTCAGCAATTGAAACAAGCTTTGGGTCAGCACTTGCAATTTGAACAAAATCATTTCTAAAGCTGTTCATTTGATTTAAAAATTCTTGTCCAGCTTCCTTATACTTTTCTCCATCAAAAAAAAGTGATGTATAGTATGCCGTATTATCTAATTTAGAATAATTGCTTCTAGCAATACCTTTTTCTTCAGCAGAAACAAAAGCGCCTTCTTTAATACTTTCTAAATAGTTGTATAAACCAGTAGAAATATTTCTAATGGAATCAGCTTTCATTTTAAGAGCTAAATACTTTTCTGCTTGCTCTTGAGCCTTTTCTTCAAGACCCTGCATGAATTGTTCATTTCTGTCAACTAATTCAACATTTGTCTCAGTAAGCTCTTCATTCATTGTTCCAAATGATTGAAGGATTTGTTTTGATAAGTTTAAGGCAAGCATGGCAATAAATATGAGATACATCATATTTATCATCTTCTGTCTTGGTGTTTCTTTACCAGCCATATTATTTTTATTTAATTAATAAAATATTACTTTCTGTTCATTGCATTTAATACTCCTCCGTAAACACCGTTAAGTGTTTCTAGGTTAGAAGAAAGTGCTGCCATTTGTTTTGTAAGTTCATTTGCATTATTTGCAAAATCTTGATTAATCTTTGCTAGATCAGATGCACTTTTTGCTCCAGACTTTGCAGATGCCTCAAAATCTTTAATACTTTGTGCTAAATCTTTAACAACTGTCTCATCTAACTTAGCATTTTTAAACATATCTTCAATCTTTTCACTCATCAATACCTGAGGGCTCTTAATCCCTTTACCAGATCCAGCTGCTCCATCTGATAATTCAGGGTAAACTCTTTCCCATTCATAATCTTCTTTTTGTAAAGATGGGTCTATTGCCGAATACGCAAATATTAACGCCTCGATTACTAATCCAACGGTCAACATAGTATTAGCAATACCTGGAGCCCAATCTGGACTGAAATATGTAATTTTCATTAATGCACCAATAATTACAATTGCTGCTCCGTATCCGTAAATTGCATTATTTACTTTTTTACTTAATTTGAATGCCATGATTTATAAATTTTAATTTTAGTTTATAATTTGTTTATTTGATAGAACTTCTTCTATTATTTTGTTTTCTGATTGAGGCGTTAGTCATTGCATTTGCAGTTAAATCAGCTCCCAAATAGTCATGTACGGTTCTGAAACCAATATAACTTCTAGGCTGATCAGCATACTCATAATCTCTGGAACTTACCTGAAGGAAGTACTTTACATCCTTCCAAGAACCACCTCTAATTACTTTTTTATTATTTCCTTCCTTATTTACATTAGGATTCATTGTGATAGAAAAATCATAGGCTTCAGGCTCGTATGATGAATCTACCCATTCCGAAACATTCCCTGACATATTATACAAATTGAATCCGTTAGGATCATATGCATTTGCCTCAACTGTATAAAGTGCCTGGTCAACAGCATAATCTCCTCTCATCGGCTTAAAATTAGCCATAAAACATCCTCTATCATTTTTTGTATAAGGTCCTCCCCAAGGATACATAGCGCCTTGTAAGCCACCTCTTGCAGCATATTCCCATTCTGCTTCTGTTGGGAGTCTAAATTTTGGAACTAAACTCTTTTTCTTTTTTGTTTTTTGATATGCATTTTTTGTAAGGGTTCTCCATTCACAAAATGCTTTTGCTTGATGCCATGTGACCCCAACAACCGGATAATCACTGTATGCGTCATGCCAGAAATAGTCATTATGCATTGGCTCATTGTAAGAATACTTAAAATCTCTAATCCAAACAGTTGTATCAGGGTACACAGGAACAGGAACTTCACGAATGAATTTAGTTCTGTTTAAATCACCCTCAGTAAATTCAGCTAAAAACCTATCAGTTATTTCAACTTTATCTTCAATTTCTAGCGTGTTATTACCTTCATATTTAATAAATGTAGGAAAGCTTCCACCGTCAGACTCTTCAACATATCCAGCTTCTAATAATGACTCTATTAACTCTCTTTTAACCTTATCTTTTTCAGCTAAATACCCGTCTTCACCTGAAATATTAGCGAATTTATGTTTGTATATAAACTTCTCAATATCCCAAGTTCTCATGTTATTAAAAACTTCATCTTCTTTAAGATAAAAATCCTCAACTACTTCTAAATAGTCTGTATCAGGATAGTCATTTCTGTCAAAAACAAGATCGACATCCCAATTTAATTTTCTGTTAGCATAATATTCTTCATCAGAATCAGAAACATCATTCTCAAGTTTCCATTTGTCATAAACTGATAATTCAGAAGTATCAGCATCGATAAATGCATATTGACGAATTCCATCTGTAGATTCAGGATCTGCATCAGCGCCAGTAATCTCCTCAGCTTTGATAGCTAGTGCTGTTCTTACAACAGAATCTCTTACCCAATTAACAAATTGTCTATACTCAGCATTAGTAATCTCAGTTTCATCCATATAAAAAGATCTAACTGTAACAGTCTTTGTTGGAGCATCTTGAATTGCGGCGATGTCATCATCCGATTTACCCATGATAAAAGAACCTCCTGGTACCAGTACCATTCCGAAAGGTTTTTCAGGATAATATTTTTTTCCTTTTACACCAACCAGTTCACCTTTAGATTTTTTCAAACCTCCGTTTGAACCACAACTAAAAGCTATTAAAACTACAATTACAACTTGTAAAATTTTCTTCATCTTGTTCATATACTTTTCAAAAAAAGTGGGGTAAACTTACCCATATAAATTTAAATAAACAAATTATAGCATTATCTAAACATTAATATTTTGTAAAACTATAATATATTTTTTTTTATTGCCTTAAACCACCTATCAGGAATAATTCCATTTTTAGCTGTTTTATAATCATCTTCTGTACATGGTAATAACGTGTGTTGTTTGAGTTTAGTATTTGAGCCCTCTCCAAATATCTCAATCCACCATCTAGAAGTTATTTTATTTTTGTAAAAAATTAGTTCATACTCGTCTACTATAACAGTAAATTTGTGATAATCTTCCTCACTGTCAAAATCAGAATCTTGTACTCTACAATTGACTCCTTCTATAAAATACCATATAATCTGTGAAATTAGCATTTCCGTAACCTCATCTTCATTAGAAGATTTATATTCAAAAATTGCAAAAGATGATACCTTATTACTAATGCCTGCGTATCTACTTATAGCACATATTTCTTTACCGTCAAATCCATTAGGAGAAAACTTTTGTCTCGAGCTTAGTTCTGATGCTTTAATTGATTTAAGATCAATACTAGCAATATCAGCATCTCTCATAACTGGTTCTACTAATTTAATTTTTGAACTCACTTCGCCAAGCCTGTACGCTTCAAAGTAAAGATTTTCCATCAAATCAATTTCCTCTTGTGAATTATGATAAGTTTGATATCCAATATTTGAATAATTAAATAAATTATGCGGCTTATCAAGAATAACCTTTCCTAAATAACTAAGATTATTTATTGGCTTGGAAGATTCGCCCAAGTCAAAGTTTGAATCCACATTAACGATATTAACAGTATTCTGAAATGAATCGTATGCTCTATAAATTGAATATAACAAATCCTGGCTCCCACCTAGAATAATAGGGATTATATTCTTTTTGAACAGAATAGTTAACATAGATATTATTCTACCATAAGTATCTTCAGGTGTATTTCCTAAAATTAAATTTCCAAGGTCAGAAATATTAGATGACCAATTTCCAGGATATAAATTATATAATGATTTTCTTACTTCATTTAAATTTAATTCATCTCCAAGATATTCTACCGAGTTTCTGTTTTCAGGAATTCCAATTAATGCAATATTCGTAGAATCTAAATCTGGAATACCGTTCTCTGTTGTGTGAATATTAATTGAATTGCCAAAAATCAATTTTGACATTAATTCATTATGAACAATTAAATGTTCATCTACTGGTTTCAACAAATCATCAAATGGTGATGTCAAGTAATCTGAACCCATTGTATTATTTCTTGGATTTTTTAGATGAATTTGCTTTGTATATCTCTTGGGCTTTTTCTAAATCAATTGAAGGAATATCAAGATTTTTATCTAAAAGAATTTTCTTTTTCGATTTGATTAGGTAAAACTTACCCCATCTTCCCTTTTCAATTTTTATTCCTTCATCTTCCCAATTATGAATTACTTTTTCTTTTTCTTTTCTCTTTTTGTCCTCTATTAATTCTTCAATGTCATTTATCGTAAGATTATCCCAATCATATTGTTTACCAACATTAATAAAAATGCTATTCCATTTAATATAAGGCCCAAACTTTCCTTTGCCTTTTTGGACATCCATTCCCTCGTAATTATGGATTGGAGCATCAGCTTTGATCTTTTCATCAATCAAGTTAATCGCTTCTTCAAAAGTAATTGAAGTTGGTGATTTCCCTGTTGGAATTGAAATAAATGTTTTTCCAAATTTTATGTATGGACCATATCTACCATTATTTGCAATAATAAATTCACTTTTATATTCACCTAATTCACGAGGTAATTCAAAAAGAGATAAAGCCTGTTCAAGAGTAACAGACCCAATTTGCATATCCGGAGGTAAGCTAGCAAACTTTGGCTTTTCTTCATCTTCAACAGTTCCAATCTGTACCATTGGACCAAATTTACCTAATCTAACACTAATTTCTTTATTATTATCAGGATGAGACCCTAAAACTCTTTGACCACTTTCTCTTGAAGCATTTTGCTGTACATCTTCTACTACTGGATGAAAATCTCCGTAGAAATTTTTCATCATTTCAGTCCAATTTTTTTTACCCACAGCTATATTGTCAAAATCTTCTTCAACCCTGGCGGTAAAATTATAATCCATAATATTTTTAAAATGATTAATCAAAAAATCTGTAACAATCATTCCAATGTCTGTTGGTAATAATTTGCCTTTATCTGAACCAAATTTTTCAGTTATTGATTGCTCAATCAATTCACTATCCCTTAAAGAAACTTTAATAATTAATCTTGATTTTGCTTCAGTTGATCCCTTTTCTACATATCCTCTATTTTGAATAGTAGAAATAGTTGGTGCATAGGTAGATGGTCTACCAATACCCAGTTCTTCTAATTTTTTCACTAATGAAGCTTCAGAATATCTGTAGGGAGGTCTACTAAATTTTTGAGTGGCGGAAACATCCATCAAGGACAG